>JAABUJ010000816.1_pt1 | contig 54135 bp, 64 predicted proteins | sample 5559131 | NCBI WGS metagenome assembly JAABUJ01 (sample SAMN10711875, study PRJNA513366) | rock metagenome | isolation source: Antarctica rocks | place: Antarctica: Victoria Land, Mt New Zealand nord | collected 2016-01-07
CCGCTATCAACGGCAGCGAGCAGCGCCACACGGACAGAGACAGGATAGGGCTTCATACAACGCAGCACCTCCGGGGCTCCTCTGTTTTACCCGCTTCTCACCCCGGTCAACAAACTACCGCTAAGAGAATTGAGTCCTTGCGCGGATCAGGTATGCTGGCTGATGCAGACACGGCTGTGCGTCTCGCCCAAGACGCAAGACAGGCATTCGAAGTAGCTCAGGACTACCTCAGAACGAACCCACTCCTTATTCTGGCCGTGACATAATCGCTCGCGATGGCAGATGAGGTTGCAGAGTTGAAGATCGGGCCACGGGGGCGGGTGGTCATTCCGGCAGCGATGCGGAAGGCGCTCGGGCTGGAGCCGGGTCACATCCTCGTCGGCCATGTTGAGGATGGCCGGCTGGTGTTCGAGCCGCGCGATACCGTGCGCTGGCGGGTTCAGGCGCGCTTCACCCCCGCCGTCCCGCGTGACGGGAGCCTGGCCGGCGAACTGATCGCGGAACGCCGCGAGGAGGCGCGTCGCGAGGCCGAGGAAGCGTGAGGCACTCCGTGTGCGTCCTCGATGCCAATGTCGATGTCAACGTTCACGTCATCCGGTAAACGAGTCCTCATTGGTCCTCGGCAAGGTGGGAGAGGCGGGCTAGGAGCCCATCGGGCGTCTACGAGACTCCTGGGGAAGCGACTTGCAATTGGACCCTAGATGGTACTGCAAAACATCGCATTGTCGCGATGTTTTGCAGTATTGAAGAGTCGACGTTCCCGGCTCAAACAGCCGCCAGTTCCACTGCCTCGGGGGTGTCGCTGTGGCGGAAGCGGAGCAGGTGGTAGGCGATGAGCAATTGGGTGAGGGCCAGCGGGCGGCTCTGGTGGCACTCGACACCGTCGGGGAAGACGCCGATGCTCTCGGGGTCCGGCACGCCGGCCAGGCCCATTTGGGTTTGTAAGAACTGCTCCAGCGCGATCACATCGTGGTCGGCGGCGATGCCGGCGATGTGCAGTACCGTGGCTGCGCGGTCTCCGTCCCGCGTGCTGGAGAGCCGGAGGGAGGGAGTGTCCCCGTCCAGGTGCGAGACCAGGCGGGTGAGATCGGGCTGAGCCAGCGATGTATATAAGGTAAGACTAGCATCCAGGTGGGCATCGTCGGCTTCTTTGGGCGGCGGCTGGAAACGCACCACCATGTCCGCATAGGCTTTCTGCGGCCGGATAAAGTCGGCGGAATCGCGTTCCCGTTTGTCCAGGTCGGCCAACACCTGCTCTCGCGTGTAGCCGCGTTTAGCCGTGTCGCGTTGCACCTTCCAGCGTCGACGCAACTCCTCAGGCGGGTCGAGGTAGACCGTGATATCGAAGGAGCCACGTAGCCCGTCCGTGCTGAGTCCATGCAGTCCCTCGACGATCACAAACTCGCAGGGCGTGAGATAGGTGGGCGGGTCGAAGGACCCATCGTGATGGTTGTACACTGGCTTCAAGATCGGCTCACCCGCCCGGATCAGGGCCATGTGCTGGGTAAGAATATCGAGGTAATTGCAATCTGGATGCAACGGAGTAAGGCCGTTTTCGGCCCGCTGCTTCCGGTCATAGCGATGGTAATCGTCGGCACAGATCACGCTCACCAGCTCCGGCCCGATGGTCTGGACCAATCCCGCGGTGAGTGTCGTCTTGCCGGCGGCGCTATCTCCCACCACGGCCAGCATGATCGGCGTTTGCTGCTCTGATACAGTCATCCCAGTACCTCCCGGTTAGGTCGAGACCTCCCACGGCGCACGGTTGGCAGCGTCGGTACAGTCTCGTGCCTCTTACTGGGCAGCATACCGGGTGTGGATTCACAGCGTCTAATACAAAAAGCATTGGCAGTACGTGGGCGATAGGTTATGAGTGGAGATCGAACGGTAGTAGCGGTGGCCGTCTCGGGCGGGCAGTTTGGTGAAGGTGTGCTCGCACCGGTTCGCCGCCCAGCTACGATCCACCGTCCATTGACACCGTAGAATCGGTCTTCAGACCGTCACGATGGTGCCGGGAAGACAGCATTGCCACTCCGGCATATCCGTCTCCGCGAGAGCAGGAGTGGCGAGGAAGGGAGGGCATCGAGGCTGCACCACCGTGAAGACGTGAACGTCGTTGCTACGGAGTGTGGAAGGGCCGCGCGGCAGCGCCGGTCCTGGGCCGTCGTACGGGTGTGCTTCCCTGCTCCACTCCTTGGCAGGAGACCGGCCCCGAATGCATGCGGCCACAGAGCTGCGCAGGGGAGGAGCGTATCAGGCGGACGTTGGTCCTGTGCCCCCGTTCGGGGATCTCCGTCTGGCGAGATGCCGTCCCACGGTAGTGCGGTGGGATGGGCCGGCGCCGACGCTTACGCGCGGCGCCTCCCCAGCGCCGCAGGGCTGGACAGGCACCAGACGATCTGAAGATCGATTCTACGTATCCTGGGCGGTCCGTTTCTCCCCGTGCAGCTGGGCCAGAAAGGCCCTGGCGGGCGGCGGTACACGCTTGCCGGCCAGGCGCACGGTGTACCAGTGGCGGAGCAGGGGGAAGCCTGCCACGTCGAGCACCACCACTCGCCCGGCGCCAAGCTCCAGTTCCACGGCCGACTCGGAGAGCACTGCCAGCCCGATACCCGCCGCCACCGCCTGCTTGATCGCGCCGTTATCGCTTAACTCCATCACCACGGGAACCCGGATGCCCTGCTGTTCGAAGTAGCTCTCGGTCGACGCACGCGTGCCGGACCCGTGCTCACGCAGGATGAAGCCCTCGTCGCACAGCTCCGACAGGGGGATCGCGCAACGGCTGGCCAGCCGATGGTCGGGCGGCCCAATCACCACCAGGCGGTTCGGGCGCAGCGGCGTCACCACCAGATTGTCTCCCGCCATGGTGTGGCCCATCACCGCTAAATCCACCTCATGAGCCTCTAGCTGTTGCTGCACGCTGGCGCGGTTCACCACGCTCAGACTGATCGACACTCGCGGGTATCGGGCCTTGAAGATGCCGAGCAGCGCGGGCACCACGTACACCCCGGCCGTGGTATCCGCCGCCAGGCGCAAGCGGCCGCGTTGAAGCCCCTGCAGTTCGCGGATGACCGCCATGCCATCGTCCAGTTGTCCGAGGGCATTGCCGGCATAGTGGACCAGCTCGGCCCCGGCTTCGGTCAGCACCAACCGCCGGCCGGCGCGTTCGAAGAGCGGTCCGGCGCCCAGGAGTTGCTCCAGCCGGTGTACCTGCATGGAGACTGAAGGCTGGCTCAACAGCAGCTCCTCGGCGGCGCGCGTGAAGTTCTCCAGGCGCGCGACCTCCAGAAAGATGGCTAACTGATGGAGCGTGGGGTAGCGCGTCCGCAATATATCTCGGGGATGGTCGGCTGGGGGCATCGGGATTCCGATCTATACCCTGTACTCTATGGTTTCGATTATAAAGTGCTCCTACCATGGATGCTGCGAGCCGAGTACTATCAGTTCATGGGGCTTTGCCGATCGACGGTAAGGCGTACCCAAAGCGGCGCCGATTGGTCGGGGCCGCATTGGCCAGAAGGAGTAATCATGATTATCGAGGAAGCACCGCCCGTAGGTGGCAAAGAAATCAAGAGCCGATGGCAGTCGGGGGTACTCCCCTACGCCGAGATGGGGTATTACAACCCGGATTACGAGATCAAGGATAGCGACATTCTATGCGCCTTCCGGCTGGTGCCGCAGGAGGGCGTCGACCCGATTGAGGCTGCCGCGGCGGTGGCCGGCGAGTCCTCGACGGCCACCTGGACTGTGGTCTGGACCGACCGGCTCACCGACAACGAGAACTATCAAGCGAAGTGCTACAGGCTTGATGCGGTGCCGGGCACCGATCAATATATTGCCTATATCGCCTATGGAATCGATCTGTTCGAGGAAGGGTCGATCGCCAATCTCACCTCGAGCATCATCGGCAACGTGTTCGGCTTCAAGCCGCTCAAGAGCCTGCGCCTGGAGGACATGCGGATTCCCCCGCACTACGTCAAGACCTTCCAGGGGCCGCCGCATGGGATTGTCATGGAGCGGGAGTATCTCAACATCTTTGGCCGTCCGCTGCTGGGCGCCACCACCAAGCCCAAGCTGGGCCTGCCGGCGCGAAACTATGGCCGGGTGGTGTACGAAGGGCTGCGCGGTGGACTCGACTTTGTGAAAGACGATGAGAACATCAACTCCCAGCCCTTTATGCGCTGGCGCGACCGCTACCTCTTCTGTATGGAAGCGGTAAACAAGGCCAGCGCCGAGACCGGAGAGGTTAAGGGCCACTATCTCAACGTCACCGCCGCGACCATGGAAGAGATGTACGAGCGGGCGGAGTTCGCCAAAGAGTTGGGAAGCATCATCATCATGGTGGACCTGACGGTAGGCTATACGGCGATTCAATCGATCAGCAAGTGGGCGCGCAAGAACGGCGTGCTGGTCCACATGCATCGTGCCGGCCACGGCACCTACACCCGGCAAAAGACCCACGGTGTCTCGTTCCGAGTGATTGCCAAGTGGTTGCGCCTGGCCGGGGTCGATCATCTGCACGCCGGGACCGTGGTTGGGAAGCTGGAAGGCGACCCGATGACTATCAAAGGCTACTACCAGACCTTGCGCGGTGGGAAGTACGAGGCCGATCCGAGCATCGGGCTGTATTTCGAGCAAGATTGGATGTCGTTGCCCGCGGTCATGCCGGTGGCCTCGGGGGGAATCCACGCCGGGCAGATGCATCAGCTCTTGCATTACCTGGGAGAGGATGTAGTCTTCCAGTTTGGCGGCGGGACCATCGGTCACCCCTGGGGTATCGCCGCCGGCGCCACCGCCAACCGGGTGGCCGTGGAGGTGATGATTCAGGCGCGCAACGAAGGCCGGGACTTCCTGAACGAGGGCCCCGAAATTCTGCGCAGGGCCGCCACATGGTGTGCACCGCTGAATGCCGCACTCGAGCTGTGGGGCGATGTCACCTACGATTACGCCTCGACCGATACGCCCGATGCCATCCCCACTCCGAGCATGTAAGGAGAGAGAAAAATGACATTCAAGTTACGCCAGGGCACGTTTTCTTACCTGCCGGATCTTAGCGACGAGGAGATCCGCCTGCAGGTTGAGTACTGCCTCAACAACGACTGGCCGATTAATCTGGAGTTCACCGACGATCCCCATCCGCGCAACGTGTACTGGGAGATGTGGGGCCTGCCCATGTTCGACCTGAAAGATCCGGCGGGTGTGATGGACGAGGTCAAGAAATGCCGCGAGACCTACCCGAACCACTACATTCGGCTCAGCGGCTACGATCGCACCAAGGGCCGCCAGACGATCGCGCTGTCCTTCATTGTGAACCGGCCGGAGTACGATCCGGGCTTCGGCCTGCTGCGCCAGGAGGCGCACGACCGTGTCATCCGCTACACGGTGCACAGCTACGCCACCGACGAGCCGCAGGGCGAGCGCTTTGCCGACCACGACGGGAAGTAGGTGAGAGAGTGCAGCGTTTCACGCGATGACTGTCCCACCTATCGCTTCAACCCCCGCTGAAGACCTGAGTCTCGACGACTCGGAGGACGGCGCCACGGTAGACATGGCCGCCGTGCTCGAGGAGTCGCAGGTGATGGAGGTGCTGGAGAAGCTGGACCGCGACCTGGTCGGGTTGAAACCGGTCAAGACGCGTATCCGTGAGATCGCCGCGCTGCTGCTGGTAGATCGCATGCGCGGCGGCCTGGGCCTGAGTAGCCAGGCTCCGTCCCTCCATATGTGCTTTACCGGTCAGCCCGGCACGGGCAAGACCACCGTTGCCCTGCGCATGGCGACCATCCTGCACCGGCTGGGCTTTGTCCGCAAGGGGCATCTGGTCGCGGTGACCCGCGATGATCTGGTTGGTCAGTATATCGGCCATACCGCGCCCAAAACCAAGGACATCCTGAAGAAGGCGATGGGGGGCGTGCTCTTCATCGACGAAGCCTACTATCTCTACCGGCAGGAAAACGAGCGAGACTACGGTCAGGAAACGATTGAGATTCTGTTGCAGGTGATGGAGAACCAGCGGGACGATCTGGTGGTGATTCTGGCCGGCTACAAGGACCGGATGGACTCGTTTTTCCAGTCCAACCCAGGAATGAGCTCTCGCATTGCTCATCATCTGGATTTTCCGGACTACAGCATCGAGGAGCTGATGGAGATTGCCCAGCTCATCCTGGCCGAACAGATGTACCGCTTCACCCCGGCAGCCGAGCAAGCGTTTGCCGAGTACCTGGAGAAACGCATGGCCATGCCGTACTTCTCCAATGCCCGCAGCGTGCGCAACGGCATCGATCGCTTCCGGCTGCGCCAGGCCAACCGCCTGTTCGCCAAGGGAGGTAGGGTCTCGAAGGCCGATCTGATCACCATCGAATCGGACGATATCTACGCCAGCCGCGTCTTCACGGAGGGCATCCCGGATGAGGTAAAACCTCCCGAGGCGTCGCTGGCCGGCGAGAAGGCGCCAGCCCACTGAAATACACCCTCCACCAGCTCCACGTCTTTACGGTAGTGGCGCGTCGCGGTAGCGTGACTCAGGCGGCGGCGGAGCTACTGATCGCACAGCCGGCCGTCTCGGCGCACCTCGCGGCGCTGGAGGCCGCCCTGGGCGTCCGCCTGTTCGACCGGGTGGGACGTGGTGTGTGCCTGAACGGGGCGGGCGCCGAGTTCCTGGCGGCGGCCGAGCGCATGCTGACCGGCGTGGAGAAGCTGAGGCAGCACGCCGATCAACTGCTTACCCTGCAGCGCGGGGTGGTCACCGTGGCCACCAGCACCACCGCCGGAAACTATGTGGCACCGCACTTGCTGGGCGACTTCCACCAGCGCTACCCGCGGCTGATGGTGAAGTTGGAGGTCTGCAATCGCTTCGCGGTGCAGCAGAAGATTATTTCCGGCGAGGCTGATCTGGCGGTGATGGGGGTGGTTGAGGGGAAGGAGCAGCTGCAGGTTACCCCGTTTCTCTCCAATGCGCTGGTGGTCGTGGCGCCGCCCTCGCATCCTCTGGCGGCAAGGGCGGCGCTGCCGCTGGGCGCCCTGGGCCAGGAGGAGTTCGTGGTACGCGAGCAGGGTTCCGGGACGCGCCGCGACATGGAAGAGCTCTTCCATGTCGCGGGCGTCACGTTGCGGATCGGTCTGGAGCTGGGGAGCACCGGAGCGATCAAGGAAGCCGTGGCGGCGGGACTGGGTCTCGCCATCATCCCACTCCAGAGCCTGGAACTGGAGCAGGCCGACGGCGTGCTGGCCCTGCTGGATATCACGGGCTTCCCGGTACAGCGGGACTGGAATGTGGTCTCACTGCGCAACCGGCCGCTATCGCCGGCCGCCGAAGCGCTGAGCCGGCACCTGCAGTCGTATTACCGGTCTGTCGATTCGTGTGATGATATGGCGCGTCGAGAAGCAGTCCGCCTGGCAGGCATCGCACCCTCACCCCCAGCCCCCTGACAGGGGTAGGTATGCAGCTAACGGCGGACGATCCGCCTGGATGTTGTGCCTGGTCGGACGGCCATCCACAAGGGATAGCCCCTCTATGGCGTGACATTTGCCATACCTACCCCTATCAGGGGCCGGGGGGTGAGGGTGCGTCGAGGCGCCGCCAGGTCCTCACCAAACTGTCCGCTCATGAACCCCGCGAGGGCTTGTGCCCTCTTTATGCCGGGTAGGAGGGGTTGGGGGAGGGGGGGCCACTTGTCAGCCGGTTGTACCGACTTTCGACTCTACCCTCCTCCGCGCTGGCGCGATACGCTCGAACCATAGAAATCCACCAATCGACACGGTGTGACAATTCACACAGTACACGTAAGGAGTTGCCTCCAGCATGGTTGCAGTATTCACCTCCCCGGTCTCTCGATTTCCGCTGGTCGATCCGGCAACGATCCACGACCCAGTAACCCGGCAGGTCTTTGCCGAAATCGAGCAGGAGCTCGGCTTTGGCATCGTGCCCAACCTCTTTCGCGCCATGGCCATCCAGCCGGACGTGCTCCGGGCCACCTGGGACCTCTTTCGGGCCACCGTGCTGCGGGGTGCACTGCCACGCGCCGTGAAGGGAATGGTAGGCGTCGTGGTATCGGCGGCCAACGGCAGCGAGTACGCGTTGAAGGTGCATCTCCATTCCCTGGGCGTGCAGGGCATTGGCGACGAGGTTCTGGCCGCCCTGGCGAGCGGCGCCAGCGAGGCTCCCGGCCTCTCTCCTTCCGTTACCGCTGTGCTGCGCCTGGCACACAAGGCGGCACAGCGTGGCCCCCGAGCGGTGACCGATGCCGACGTCGAGGCCGTGACCGTCGAAGGCATCACCAGCCTGGAACTGGCCGAGGTGTTTGCCAGCATCGACCTCTTTCAGTACGTCAACAGCTTTACCGACCTGGCGCGCGTCCCACTCGATGCGATATAGCGCGGCCACCTCTTCGCCAAGCGAGGTCTCGGTTGGCGCCAATGGCTTGATGGTCGCCGCCGAGCTCGGCTCCGCCCTGGCCGCTGGCACCAGCGTGCCCGCACTGCTGGAGATGCTCAAAGGGCAGTTGAAGTGGATCCTGCCGGCCGCCTACGTGTCGCTGTGCCTGGTGGAGGACGATGGCGTGTCCTATCGCGTCGTCGAGCCGGACGGCGACGAACGTGTCGTGCCGCTCAGCGAGGGACTCGTTGGATGGGCGCTGCGGCACAATACCCCGCTCGACATTCCGGATCTGCAGGACGAAGCTCGTCTGCCCCCGAACGTGGGTGGGATCGCGTTGCACCGCGGCCACGGCTCTCTCCTGGTCTTACCCCTGCGCGCCGGCGGACGCGTGCTGGGTTCACTGACCATCGGCTCGTCTCGCCTGCGTGCCTACGCCGAGACCGACCATGGCATGATCAATCTGGTGGTGATGCAGGTCGCCGCGGCCCTCTCATCGGTGCTTGCATTTCAGGAAATGGATGGCGTATCCAGCGTGGTTGCCGGCATGGCTCGGGCGGTCGAGGCCCGGGATCCATATACGCATGGCCACGCGGAGCGGGTTACCCACTACGCCCTGCAACTCTCCAATGCCTGCCGCCAAGGCGAGTCGATGTCCGCGCTGCTTGCGCTCGCCGGCCCTCTCCACGACGTGGGCAAGATTGGCGTGTGCGACTCCGTCTTGCTCAAACCCGACCGGCTCACCGGAGAGGAGTTTGCGGAAATTCAGCGACATCCAGTCATTGGCGATGAGATCTGCCGGCCCTTACGGTCCTTGCGGCAACTCCGCCCGGCCATTCGCCACCATCACGAACGGTACGACGGCACAGGCTATCCAGGCGGACTGGCTGGCGAGGCCATTCCCGCTGAAGCCCGGCTACTCGCCATCGCCGACGCCTACGATGCGATGACCAGTGACCGGTCATACCGAAGCGGCATGCCGCACCACCAAGCGCTGGCCATTATCGCGGCGAACCATGGTCCCCAATGGGATCCAGCATTCGCCGCGACCTTTGTTCGCCTATTCCACCGGGCTGGCGCCTAGCCGGTGCACCTGCCAGGTAGAACTGCGGCCGGCACTGCTCCCATTGCGTCCATCCCAGGTGGCGTGCATGAAGCAGGTTATCCGCGCCACGATGGAGACCGACGCTCACGCTCGGTGCTGGTGGTCCTGGCTGGTCTCGTCCGGGACAATCTGATCGACGAAGGTCCAATGATCGAGACGGACATGCCGGCATGCGAGGCAGATAGTCCACGCCAGCACCACATCGCGCTGACCCGCCGGCTGCTGGTCTCTCCGGAGCATGACCATGGAGCCACCGCAGTTTGGGCAGGGGCGCGAGGATTCGGACATGGGAATGGTCTCTTTCTCGTCGCTTTGGCAACTCCTTTCGCAAGTTATGTGCCGCTGATCCCGAACCCATTGATCCATCCGCCCTTTTCCTGTAGCGTGGTAGATGCAGGAGGAGGAGAAAGCATGACTCGAATCGCGGTGGTGAACGACGATACCGTCTTTCTTGAGATGATGGCGGCCGTTCTGGCGGAGCAGGGATGGGACACCAGGGTCTACCGAGAGCAGGGGAATGCGTTCTCTGAGCTCCAACAGGATCCTCCCGACCTCATCATCCTCGACATTCGGATGGAATCACCGGAGACCGGGTGGACGCTCCTTGAACTGTTCACCCTCGATCAGAGACTGTGCGCCATTCCGGTCATCGTGTGCTCGGCAGCACTCCTCGATCTTCAGGCCCACGAGACCTGGCTCAATCAGAATGGAATCGCAGTCCTTCCCAAGCCGTTCAACATCAGACAGCTCTACCAGGAGGTTGAAGCAGCCCTGGCGCGACACTGCCGGCCCGATCTGCGCTGACCTCCCAGGATATGTACCCAGTCCTGTTGACGCGGACATGGTGGCGCCTCGACGCACCCTCACCCCCCGGCTCCCTCTCCCGCCAGCGGGCGAGGGGGAGCTTCTTTAGCCAGGATCTTCTCTAAAGAACTCCTCTCTCCCGTGGGCGGCGCTGGAGAATTCAGCCCCCACTGTGATGCCAGTGCAACACGGATATCCGCGTGTGCCCCCCCAATGGCGGGGTACGTGTGCTCCCCTTGGCGGGGTATCCGCGATTCTCTGAAGTCAACCGTAGTGGTACCTGATTGGCAAACCACGCTCTACGCGCTGTGTGACTTGGTAGCGTGTTCCCCGCCCACAGGCCCCATGCGGAGTGACGGCTGGCCATGGCCGAAAATTCGAGATAGTGGGCTGTCGTACGTCCTTTGTGAAAATTGCCGATCACCGTCATCGAGTACATCGGCTCGTGTACCGGGCCGTCGTCAGCCTCACTTGAGATCGATCGAATGATTCGTGGGTACGGGTCCCCGTAGGCTGCGCCCACATCGTTGGCGGCATCCTGCGCACTGAGCAGCGGAGATGCGAAGCTCTGGTATGCGTGATAGCCACCGAACACTCCAGCGAGAAGAAGGACTGCTAGTGCGAATCGTGCCATGGTGTATCCATTGTATTGAACGGTGGACCCGGTCTGCTCCGCGCGGCGGTGTCCGGCCCATAGCTCGGTGTGAGCGAAGCAAAGGTGGCACGCTCTACTCGGCCTCTCACGCATCTCTGCATACTGAGGCGGTTCTATACTTGCACGGAGATGATCGACGGTCACGCGCACATACCCGAATTCGGAAAGAGCGGCTTGCCATGCGTCCACGGCGGTTCCTGATTGTCGCTGCTGTCCTGTTGGTGGTCTGCGTGGCCGCAGCTACCTTCGTGCTCCCTGCCTGGATCGGTCCACGACTCATCCGCACGGACGAGGGTAATGGCTATGGCCACAGTCGCTGGCAGGTGCACCGGCCCATCAGCGTTGCCTACTTTTTTCAGAACCGGACGGGAACGCCGCTTACCGTGACGAGTGTCACGCTCTCACACGCCCTATCGCCGCAGGTAAAGGTGATGGGCGAGTCGATTCTGTCTGGACGAAGTGACATTCTCATGATTGAGGGGCCCTTACAGCCATGGTCACATGCGAATGGCTACACGGTCCATGCCGTCCGGAATTACCATCTTCGCCCCCACGAGCGGATCCAATATGTGCTCACGCTCGAGTACGATGCGCCCGGTGTTTTCACCATTCAGGGGGTCACCTTGCATGCAACCTATCCGCTTCCAGTTGGGTTCTTCCCGGTGCAAGTGACAAACATGGCCTGCACCCAGATCGGGGTGGGCGTGCCGCTCGGGAACTTGTCCTGTTCGGGTCCAGCTGCCTGAGAGACTTCCGGCCATCGCACTGGTAGCTGGTCGTGAACTGTCACACGGGACTGGTTCCTGCGTTCTCTCTAGAGAGAAAGGTACAAGGATTTCATCATGCCTTTGATGCGGCGCCTCCTTCCCGCGCTCTGTGTACTGCTGGTCATTGCGCCGATGAACGCTTCGGCGGCCCAGCGGTTGTCCCAGACTGGGAGTTGCTCAGCACGCCTCGTCTTGAAGCTTCGAGCGAACCCCGATCCTTGGCGGCCAACCAGCGCTCCAGCGATCCCACCGGGTGTGCTACAGGTCCGCGTGCCGCTCTTTCCCGGCGCGCAGCGGTCCTCACGCGCGATGTCGCAAGCATCCTCCGCGGGTCCCTCGTCCTGGTATCGGAAAGATGTCCGTGCGGAATACCTCGCCCCAGGAGCGTGGGGTACTGTTCGGCAATGGTACCGTGCGGCGTTCACCGGCTGTGGCTTTCGCTTCGGCGGCAGCGGATATAGCGGCGACCGCAGTGGAATCGTTGCTCATTCGCTCAGCTTCCGGTTCGGTACGCAGGGAACAGATCAGATTACGCTGACCTTTGAACGGGCTGGAGGGCGCCAAACCCTGGTGTTGTATGCGGCATCCGCCATCACGCTGCCACCACCGCAGGTTCTTGTGCCGGGGCTGCCTACCGGAGCAACCATTTCCTACTACGGATCACGTGCTCTGGGGAGCGCACCACGTGCTGTCGTAATAATCGATTCTCCTGTGGTGATCCGTAAGCTTGTTCGAATCGTGAATCACCTCCCGGTGGCGGACGAACCTGGCTTCTGCGCTCTGGATGTCGGTACGCACGATATACTTTTCTTCAGGTACGCAAGCGGGCACACACTTTCTCTTGAGGTGTCGACCGGTGGGTGCGGGAATGTAGACCGAGGAACCATGCCGGCAGCACGCGGTACTTCCATTCTTCTGCGCCTGCTGGCCCATATCGAACATGGCGGATGAGCACGGAGAGGGAGGCGACAGGTGTTCTTTATGCGATCTCGATCGGACCGGTGTATCGCTGCGTCCGTTGCGGGTTCAATCCTGGACCATGAGCCGGCGGACACCGAAGGGAGGATGGACCATGCCAATGCGAACGCTGAAACCTCTTTATATAGGAAGAGTTTGCCTGGCTCTGGTCGCGCTCATGGTCGCTGCAGTGCATGAGATGAGCGTGCAGCCGGCAGTCGCGCGTGCGGTCCCGGCGAAGATTCGCCTGGGACGTCCGGGCGCGCTTGTCGTGGGCGCGAGAGGTCGTCTGTACCTTGCCGGCAGTGGACGCAATCAGATCCTTCAGTTGCTCCCCGGTGGTGGCTTCATCGTGGTGGCGGGCAACCTCTTCATCGCGGGATCCAACACCAAGACCTTGCTCATACTTATGAGTTCCTGAGACACAGCCATCTTCGCTACGCGGTTCCTCGATGGCTGGCTGTTGGATGATTGCCAAGTATGCGCCTCACCCTGATTCCCTGAAAAGCGTACACTGATGATGAACGTCGCGAACCGCGGGAGCCAGGACGCGTGGGATGTATGTCGGTCACCTGTCCCAGGCCGAGCTAATGGTGAATCTAGACCGTGCTGAATCGTGTCTATACAGAGGGTCGTGCTTGCTCGGGTCGGTCGAGGGGCTGCCGCCGGTAAGGAATGAGTATGCATCTGCTCTCGCGATGGTCAATTGTCACGATCTGTATCCTGGGACTGCTGCTCGGTAGTCTGTCCGCAACGCTGGGGAAGGTGACTCCAGCAGGCGCCGCCACGCCGAGTGGCGCAGCGTATGCCTGGGGCTCGAACAGCAACGGCCAGCTGGGGGACGGGTCGACGACCGACAGTTCGAAACCGGTGGCGAGTTGGCTCCCCAGTGGAGTGACGGCCACGACGATTGCCGCTGGCCAGGATCACAGTCTGGCGATTGGGTCGGATGGAAAGGTCTATGCCTGGGACTCGAACTCCGAAGGCCAGCTGGGGGATGGGACGACGACCAAGAGGTCGCCCCCGGTGCTGGTCGATCCGCCCTCTGGTCTGACGGCCATCGCGATAGCCGCTGGCAGGCACCACAGTCTGGCGATTGGGTCGGATGGGAAGGAGTAAGGCTGGGGAGACAACGAGTACGGCCAGCTGGGGAATGGGACGACGACGTGCACTTCCTGTGCCAACCCCACTCCGGTAGCGGTGAACCTGCCGGTTCGGATGACTCCCCTGGCCCTCGGAACCGGTTCGAGCGCCACTCACAGCCTGGCTATCCTCACCAGCAGCAGCGCACCGACGGCGGCCATCCTCTCCGGGTTCCATGTGGTCCACGCCGGCGACGCCATCCGCTTCCACTGGCGTGTCGCCTCGGGGGCGGGCCTTCGCGGCTTCTTTCTCACCGCCGGGACGCATCGCCTGAACAGGCTCTTGATCGCGGTCGATGCCCACCGGCACAGCTACGCGTACCGGAGTCGGTGGCAGGGCCATGGGCCCTACCTGCTGCATGGCCTCCTGCAGGGAGGCGCGGTGGTGACGCTGGCTACCACCGGCTAAGTAGGCGGTTCGGGGATGAGGCCCGCGGCTGGAACCGGCCGCGGGTCTCATCCTGCTCGCACGCTCCTCTGGGAGCGTAACCATGCCGGCCTTCACCGCAGCGTGAGGGCCGGCTGCGGTGCGCTCTTCCCGGCCAGTCAAGGAGCGCTCCGTCGAGTCCAGGTGGCGTCCTCGTTCACGGAAGCTGCCGTATCGACCTGAATATGGCGAGGACCTGTGCGTGAAGCCGTGACAGCTTCGGGCCGCGAAGACACGCATCCACCTCATACCAGGAAATGTGCGAGGACCCCTGGCAAAGGCCCGGGAGGTGGTAGAAGACACGCCCCGCGATGCTCTCGTTGGCCTGCGCTGGACACGCCAGCGGCCCGCGTCTTCGGACGATCAGCCGCGCATCATGGCCATCGATCATCAGGTGCATGCCGAAACGACGCGGTTGCCATGTGGGCAGCCCATCCCACTCAGCCCACATCACAGATGCCTGACCGGGGCTGAGGCGAGAGAGCGAGGGCGCGCACACGCTCACGGTGTTGCGTGCCCGGCAGATGGCGCTGCCCGTTTTCGGATCGATGCTGCTGGACGGTAGACCTGGAGCGCACTCCGCTACAGGCTGATTGACTCGACAGCCGGGCGGAGTTGAAAGGAATAAGGAGCGCGCCGCCCCGGTCGACAACGACTGTACTGACCGAAACGGCGCCTGAGAAGACTTCGGTGGAAAAGTTGCCAGGGCTACAGTATTTGCTCTCGCAACCAATTGCTTTCTTGCCCACGACCCGATGCAGGACGCTCATCACTTCGAAGCTTCGCTTCACCACCAGGATAGAGTGTGAAACTTGCTTGCAGTGCCGTAATCAGCTTGGTCAGCGTAGCGAGAGAGGGGCTCTGATCTCCGGATTCAATGCGGGAGATCGTTGGTTGAAGGACGCCCGATGCGCGTGCCAAAGCATGCTGGCTCATGCTGCGCTCTTCGCGAAACCGTGCCAGCGCTATTGCTACACGCGTCGTCTCAAAAGCCTCCTCCAACTCTTCCTTAAGCTGAACATCGCTCTCAGTTTGCTCGTCTATATAGCGCGCAAAGGACTTGCCTCTAGGCATTGTTTTCTTGTAACTCCTCGATCCGGTCCTGGGCTCTCTTGATAGAGCCAGGCGGAACTTTATCCTGCTTCTTTATCAGCGCCTCCACGATGCCGAACTCATGCCGATCATGTCGTCCGGACTCAGTACCTCGTAGATCGGCATCAAGCCGCGCACAATCATGCCGGGCGCGGTCCGCTGCGGCGCGTACACCATGCCCCGATGCACCCATCACTCACCGAGCTTCTCGCTCACCTTCGACGGCGTCCGCTGGCGTAGCTCGGCGATGAACACATCGTCCTCCCGGATCGCTCGATCGGTTTCCGCTCGATGATCGTCGTAGTAGGCGAGGGCGGCGTACACCTCAGCTAGCGACAGACCGTACTCAGTGGCAATCTCGTCCGCATCGAGACCCAGTCGCTCGTGCCAGACGACGATGCCCTGCACCGTAATTCGGTGCCCGGCCATGCGCGGCTTCCCACCCGCGACGCCCGGCGTTACCTCAATATGACTCGAAATTGTGTCCATACTACCCTCGATGAAACGGTCACCACGTGTTGTACCACGTTCCGCCGAACAGAATCAGGTTCCCTATGACGCACCGCAACCGCCGAACGCCACCGGTCGCCATTTTCCCAGTGGCGTTCGCGTGATCCCGTCGCCACGCTCTCACGCCCCAGTTCGCTCCTGAACGGGATAGGTCTCCTGGGCCCACTCCTGCGCAAACTGGCAAAAGGCTGCCGCGCTGCTGGGCAGTCGCCGTTGGCGGAGGTGCACGAGGTACCAGTGACGCTGCAAGGGGAAATGCTCCGCGTCGATCACCACCAGCCGTCCGAAACGAATCTCACGGACCACCGCCACGGTGGACATCACGCCCAGACCCAGCCCGGCTGCCACGCTCTGCTTCACCGCCCCATTGTGCCCGAGTTCGAGCGCCACTCGCGGCGAGAGCTGGTGCGACGCGAAGAGCGCGGTCAGCGCCGCTCGGGTACCAGAGCCCGCTTCACGCAGCACGAATGGCTCCTCGGCCAGCCGGGCCAGGGGAACCTGGGCGGCCCCGGCGAGTTCGTGGCGGGGGGATGCGATCACCGCCAGTTGATTACCCAGGAACGGGAGAACTACCAGCCGGTCACTCTCCGGCGGCTGTCCCATGATGGCCAGGTCCGCCTCTCCCGCCAGCAGTCGGATGCCGACGCCGGTGCGGTTCAGAATCTCTTCCGTGACGCGCAGCTCGGGATGGCGAGACCGGAGCGCGCCCAGCAGCCGCGGCGCCACATAGACCCCCACCGTGGAGTCCGCCACGATGCGCAGCTCGCGCGGACCCCGGCCGGCCCATTCGTCCATGGCGACCACCCCGTCGTTGGCGGCGGCAACGATCTCGTGGGCGTATTCCCATAGCTCCTGTCCCGCCTCGGTCGGGCGTGGGTGGCCTTGAATGCGCTCGAACAGATCGAGTCCGAGGAATCGTTCGAGATCGGCGACCTGCGTTGAAACCGTCGCAGGGCGCAGACCCAACTCATCGGCAGCCATGGTCTGGCTGCCGAGCCGGACCACGGCTTCGAAGGCGCGCAGTTGATGCAAGGAAACGTTCATCTCGGCTGGGAGTGACCTTCACGAGGGCGCGTATTCACTGATAGTAACCTGTACGCGGGCACTGTCCACGCTGCAGCTTCCCGCCTCTCTCTCCAGGATTCATGAGTGGACAGTTTTGAAGTTTCGGGTTGTCGCCAACCGTGCATGGTTCCCGTTTCGGCGACAGCCCGCCACGTGCATCGAGTGTGACGGATGTGAGGGTGATGGTGCGTCCAGGCGCCGCCATGCCCTCGCTACACTGTCCGCTCATGAACCAGGTGGTGCCCCACGGGAGGAACGCGATCGCCAGGCCGAGGAGTAGACACCTTGCTCCGTCATCGAACCGTCACTTTCCTACCATGGAAACGTCATATCATCTCGCTACGCTGAAAGAGTGCGAACCACACGAGGTGCTCTCCGCACCACACGAGATAGAGGCAAAGGCTGGTGACACCATGACGGTACAGGGCTCGAAACGAGAATTAACGGATTATACGCGGCAGGACACGCTGCTGAACGGTGCGCTCTATTGGCTCCATGGCTTTCGGGTGCTGGATGCCGATGGGGAATCGGTGGGGCTGATCGACTGGATCTGGGCCGATGAAGTGAGCGGCCATGGCCAGTTCATCGGGGTCCGGCTGCGATGGCTGCGGGGTACCGCGCTTGCCATGCCGGTAGACGGCATGCGGATCGACCACCATAGCTCGACGGTCCGCGTGGCGTATACCACGAAGCAGATCAAGCAGGGGCGTCGTTGCTCGATCGACCGCGCCCTGAGCGAGGCCCAGCAATGCGACATCCGCACCCACTATGCGCCGGCGCAGGCAACCGTCGCCGGTCCAGCGCGCAGCCGCGTGGCGCGCAAGCCGGCGCCGAATGCTGTTTCGGTGCGAGCACGGTAGTGTCCAACCCATCCATGACTCAACGAACCGTAGAACGCGCGGGCGATGCCCCGCGTCCGGCGCCTGCCAGGATCGTGCGATGATGCGATTGAACCCGGTGGCGCCGAACCGCCTGGCCGGGCGGGGGACAGCGCCTGCAACGAACGCACGGCTCCCCAGGACTCGGGAGGCGACCGCGAGCGCGATCGCGGCGGCCATCCTGCTGGCCAATGCGGCGTTCATCGTGGTGCTGTGGTTGCGCGGGGGTGGCGTGTCGGGCGTGCATGGCATGGCCGACCTGCTTACCAGCCTGGGCCGGATCACCGGGCTGCTGGGCGCCTATCTGCTGCTGATCCAGGTCCTGCTGCTGGCCCGTCTACGTCGCATCGAACGGCTGGTCGGGTACGATCGACTGACCGTCTGGCATCGGATCAACGGCAAGATATGCCTCTATCTGGTGCTGGCCCACGTGGTGTTGATCACCATCGGGTATGCATTGCTGGATCGTATCTCAATCCCGAGCCAGGTGTCGAGCCTGTTTGGTACCTATCCTGACATGATTCAGGCGGGCATTGGGACCGCGCTGATCGTCCTGGTCGCCGTCAGTTCGATCGTGATCGTCCGCCGCCGCTTGCGCTATGAGACCTGGTACCTGGTTCACCTCACCGCCTACGCCGGCATCTTCCTGGGTTGGTTACATCAAATCCCCACCGGCAACGAATTCATCACCAACTCCGCCGCCGCCGCCTACTGGACCGCGCTGTATCTGGTCACCCTGGCCCTGGTTATCCTGTTCCGCCTGGCCCAGCCGGCCCTCCACGCCTTCCGCTACCAGCTGCGCGTGGCCGAGGTCAACCAGGAAAGCCCGACCGTGGTCTCACTGCGGATAACCGGGCGCCACCTGGATCGGATGGGCGCCCGCGCCGGGCAGTTCTTCCTGTGGCGCTTCGTAACCTGGCGGCTGGTGTGGCAGTCGCACCCCTTCTCACTCTCCGCCGCGCCCGATGGCCAGTCGCTGCGCATCACGGTCAAGAGCCTCGGTGACTTCACCAGCCGTATCAGCGAGATTCGGCCCGGCACCCGTGTGGTCGGGGTGGGTCCCTTTGGCCTGTTCACCGACGCCGTCCGTCGCCGCGATCGGGTGGTCCTCATCGCGGGCGGGGTCGGCATCACGCCCATCCGCTCCCTGCTGGAGGAGATGAGCGGCGACCTGGTGCTGATCTATCGCGTGGTACACGACACAGAGATCGTCTTCCGCGCCGAGCTCGAGGCGCTGGCCCAGGAGCGCGGCACCAGGCTCTGCTACGTCACGGGAGATCACCGGGCGCCGGGCGGCGAGCAGCTCATGTCGTCCGATCACCTGCGCGAACTGATACCCGACATCGCCCAGCGCGAGGTCTACGTCTGCGGACCGCCCGCCATGTCCAGCGCGGTGGAATCGCAAGTGCGCCGCGCCGGCGTACCGCCCAGGTACATCCATAACGAGAGCTTTGCCTACTAAACGGTCACGTCACATTCGAAAGGAAGCAGCCATGAAACGACCAGCGTTTTCCACCCCCCTCCTGTCCCTGACGACCACGGCGATCGTGTTCCGCCTGGCCCACCGCACCGGGTTCACCGGGCCACGGCTCCGAGTGAGTCGAAGGACTCTGCTCAAGGCCGGCGGCCTGGGCCTCTCTGCCCGGGCCACGGGCGCCTGGAAGAGCCGCTCAGCGGTGTTCGCGGCCTCGAGCCAGGCGGTATCTCCCGCCGGGACCTGCCTGCTGGCGCCCGAACAGACCGAGGGACCGTATTACATCCCGAAGGAAAAGATCCGCGGCAACCTGGTGGAGCACAAGCCAGGTACCCCGCTCACGCTTCGGCTCAGGGTGATTGACGCGGCCACCTGCAAGCCGGTCAAGGGCGCTGCCGTGGACATCTGGCACTGTGATGCCGGGGGTGTTTACGCGGGGTTCCAGAGCGCGAGCGCCGGTGGCCCGCCGGGTGGGGGCGCCGGCCCCACCGACAAGGCGACCTTCCTGCGCGGGATTCAGCTGACCAACTCCCAGGGGTACGCCGAGTTCCAGACCGTGTACCCCGGGTGGTATCGTGGCCGAACGGTCCACATCCACGTCAAGGTGCACCTGGGCGGCCAGGTCGTGGGCCATGTCGTTCACACCGGCCAGCTCTACTTCCCGGATACGCTCACCAGCAAGGTCTATCAGACCGGCGTCTACCGGTCGCGTGCCGCGGCGTGAGATACTTTTAATACCAGCGATGGCATCTACCAGAATGGCGGCCGGCAGTCGACGCTGGCGCTGAAGCGGGACGGTCGAGCCGGGTACATCGGCGCCATTGCTCTCGGCGTGCATCGCTCCTGAACTGACCGGCGTCGCCGCTACGAGGTCCATATCCGTCCAGCACCACATCACAACGTTTACCGCTTCTCACCGAAAGGAACCAGCATGAAATCAACCATTGTCCAGCGATCGATCTGCCCACTCACCGCCGTGGTCATGGCGGCGCTCCCCATCAGCCACGCCTGGACCACGGCCCAGGCCGCCGGCTCGGAAAAAGTGGTGGCCGTGGCAAAAGCGAAGACCTACCGAGGCTCGCTGGAGCAAATGCAGCAGTGGGGCCCGATTCAGGTGTCGATCGTGGTAAAAAGTAAGAAGATCACCGCCGTCAACGTGGCGGCGGACTACCACACCGGGCACTCGGCGCAGATTCAGGGCCAGGCCATCCCGATCTTGAAGCAGGAGACACTGAAAGCCCAGAGCGCCACCATCGACACCGTCTCCGGTGCGACCGATACCAGTGGGGCGTACATCACCTCGCTGCAGGCCGCGGTGAAAGCGGCGCGTCATGCCAAAGCGCTGAAGTAAGCGATGTGGTTGCGAGTAGCGTCCTTCGAACCTGCAGGCTCGCCATCCCTATCATGATGGAGAGCCTGCGTGAGGAAGCGCTACTCGCAACCCGTTCATTCTCAATGGTGAAACAATGAGCACGACCAACATCTCAGCCGGAAAAGCCCTGCGCTGGATCGGAGCAGTGTCCCTGGTGGGCCTGTACCTGCTCGCCGCCGATCCGATACGAGCGCAGACGGCGCCCCAGCCGCCCCAGCTCCCTGCCGGTTTTCACGCCGGCATCTATGTTAGGGGCCTGACGACCCCGACCGCGCTCGCCGTTGGTCCCGATGGATGGCTCTATGTGGCCCAGGAGAACGGGCTGATCGTTGCCATCGGCGGCAACGGAGGGACCACCATTGCCTCTGGTTTCGGGGTGCCGCTGGGGTTGGCGTGGAACGGAGGCGTCCTGTACGTCTCCTCCACCGGTCGGGTCTCCACGCTCACCCCTACCAGGGGGTATCGCTCCTTCCGCCCCCGGGTGATCGTGCGTGGACTGCCGACCGGTAAGCACCAGAACGACGGCATGGCATTCCGGGGCGGCTGGATGTATTTGGGAGTGGGATCGACCTGCAACGCCTGCCGCGAGCCCGACGGGCGCAGTGCCGGCATCATGCGCTTTCACCTCGACGGCAGTCACGCGCAGATCTATGCGCACGGGCTGCGCAACCCCTATGGCCTCGCCTTTCGGCCCGGTACCGCCCAACTCTATGCCACTGACAACGGTCGGGACGACTATGGCAACACTGTACCGGATGAGTTGAACCGCATCGTGCCGGGCGGCAGGTACGGCTGGCCCGACTGCTGGGGGAATGGCGGGGGCAGCAACTGTCGCGGCGCCATCGGTCCGGTCGCCCTGTTCGAGCCACACGCCTCGGCCGATGGCCTGGTTTTCTATACCGGCCGCACCTTCCCGACGAATTACCGGGGAGATGCCTTCGTGGCGGAGTGGGGCGACAGCGTTAATAGCCTGGGCACCGGCCAGCGGGTCAAACGCGTCCACTTCGCCGGCCAGCGGATCATCGTCTCGGACTTTGCCACCGGCCTGGTCCATCCGCTGGCAGTTGCCGTGGGGCCGAGTGGAGCGCTCCTGGTGGCCGACTTTGGCAGCGGGATCATCTGGAGCATCCAGGCCAACGGCCACTGATGCCACAATATAGGTGCAGTTCGGCTCGGTACCTAGAGAGCTGCTCTATCGTCGCCACACCGCCATAGCATGGAGAAGGTGAACAATGTCCCGGGCAGCGCAGCTGGTTCTTATGGTACTCATGGTGGCGACGGCTCAACTGGTTCCACACCGCTCGCCTGTGGCGCAGGCCGTGGGCAGCCTGCAGGTGCTGGTGACGGTCGGTGGTCAACCGGACGACATTACCGTCGATACGCATGGCCGGCTGGTGTGGGGCGATCTGGCTAGCGGTACGCTCGATCGGCTGCAGAACGGGCATGTGGTCAGCGTGGTGCGTGGCCTGTCCGTTCCCGAGGGGCTCGTGGCGCTCCACAACGGATCGTTCCTGGTGGCGGAACAGGGACGCGACCAGATCGACCTGATTGGCCGGCATGGCGCGGTGAGCGTGGTCTCCAAGCTGGTCCCGGTGGCCGGACAGGAGGGGGTAGACGCTATTGGGTACGACGCGCATGCCCACACCATCCTGGTTCCCGATTCACCCCATGGCGCCGTACTCAAGATTGGCCTACGCAGTCGCTCCGTTCAGGTCTTTGCACAGGGGCTAGGGCGTCCGGTCGATGCCAAGCTCGATACGCACGGGAACATCCTGGTCCCGGATGAGCATCTGGGGACGCTGGTCGTCATCGGGCCGCGGGGGCATGTATCGCACCGCGGCACGTTCTCCACGCCGGACGACGTCGCCGTCGATCGCTCGGGGCGTATCTGGATTACCACGCTGGGCGACGGCGGGCTGTGGGTGATCGCGCCTCATGCCGCGCCACGCCGGGTGCTGTCCGGGCTGGCCGGCCCGCAGGGACTCACCCTGGACCGCTGTGGCGATCCCATCGTGGTCGAGCAGGGCGCTGCGCGCATTGTCCGACTCCTGCTGACGTCTTCCTCGCGACGCTGCGCGCTGTAAGGGCGCTGTTCAGATGGCGGACCCACCATATAGAATAAGCCTCAATGCTCCCCGCCGTCCGGGCTTTTGCCCGCACTGGCGGGTCTTTTTTTACTCGATGGTGTGTGATGGCTGATCGCGTCGTCGTCTCACGCATTCAGCCCATAGCCCGCGCCCGGCCACAGTATACCCTTGAAAGTAAGGAAATGAGCCCCAGACTTTCACCATGTAAGCGCATGGACTTTGTCTCGTGCCTGCGACTGCTCGGCTTTGATGGTCCCTATCCCGGTACGCGGCATGCTTTTATGCTCTATCAGGAGTATCGGCAAACCATACCATCGTATGACGAGTACGATCCTGAAATGCTGAGCGAGTTACTCAAGCAGGTCGGTGAGGTTCTTGGTCGGCGCATCAGTAGAGAAGAATGGGCGAACCTCAAGCGAGGACGCGCTTCGACAGAAAATCCCTGACCTAGTACTGGGCAAGCGCGCGAGCGTCGTCGGTATTGAGGTCAATCCCCCCCAGCACTGGAAGGGTATGGCACAGGCGGACACCGAGCGTGGTCCATTCTTCGAGCACTGAGGAGAGCTCTTTTTGTGCCGACCGATGATCTACGCCAAAGGCAATAACGCCTTTGCACGGCGGGACCCTGGCAACGACTCTGCCGTCTCGCAGGTTCTCGTAGACGGCCTCCGCTAACGCTTCACGCACGTAGTGCTGGACGATGGATTGGGTTGCGATGGGCATGCTCCTGCGACTGCTGGTTTCCTGCTGTATTGTCTCATACTGCAGGGACGTGGGCTGCCTTGCCTACAAGCGATGGAACATCACATGGAGGCCAACCAAGCCGTGCTCCGGATGGTTGAAGGCCTCCGGCACAGTCGCGAGGATTTCGAAGCCCAGGGACTGCCAGAGGTGGACGGCGGCACTGTTGGTCTCGACGACTGCGTTGAACTGGATGCCGCGGTAGCCGGCAGCGCGGGCCCAGTCCACGACGTACCGTCCCAGTGCCCGCCCAACCCCGCGAGCCTGATGGCCCGGATCGACCATGAAGCTGCCTGTCGCCACGTGCGATCCGCGGCCAGGCCGGTTCGGACCCATTTTCGCTGAGCCCAGCACCGTGTCGCCTTCGACGGCGACCACGGTGAGACCGGGCGGCTGCTCCATCCACAACGGCTGGGCCTCCTCCAGCGAGAGGTCCTCGGGGTAGGCGTAGGTCCGGCCATCGGCGACGATCGAGGACCAGAAGGGGTAGATGTGGGGCCAGTCCTGCTCGCCGGCCGCTCGAATGATCACGACTCGTGGCCGCCGGCAGGCGAGACCGCCAGCTCCAGCGGGTCCGGATTGACGGGATCTGGAACGGTGAAGTGATCCGAGCGAAACAACCCGGCGAAACCCGGTTGCTCGGCCTCCCTCCCCGGTCGTCGCCGGAGATTCCAGGTGCGTCCGGCCGAGGCTTCGATCTGCACCGACAGCGCCATCATTATGTCCTCCTTGACCAGTATCACCCGTGCTGTCGCGGGACGGCTGCCGGCGTAGCGGTCCGCCCGTCACACTGCGATCCGAATGGCGATGTCGAAGCCGAGGGACCCATTACTGCTGGACAAGCGCGCGAACCTATTTCATTGCTTCCACATTCTCATCTAACCTATGTTATCATAACTCATAAAGGGTAGTGCTACCCGCGGGAGTTACTGGTGTACGTCGAAATCCTGATTCTGGCCCATCTCGCCCATCGCCCGCGCCACGGCTATGAGATCAAGAAGGACGTGGGGCGCATCCTTGGCGGCGCCGTCGTCCTGAACAATAACCAGCTCTACCCGACGCTGAAGCGTTTTCAGGAAATGGGCGCGGTATCTCGTGAGGTGGAACGGCAGATGGGCAAGCCCGATCGACACGTCTACCGTCTGACCGAGGTGGGCATGGAGGTGCTCCAGGGGTTCCTCCGCGAGTTTCCCGCCGACCTGGCCCGAGACGAGGCAGAGTTTCTGACCCGCGTCGCCTTCTTTGATTTGCTCGACCCCGCCGCTCGACAGGACATTGTGCTGAGCAGACAAGCGGCGCTCGAAGAGCAACTGCGACACCTCGGCCAGATGGCGGCCGATGCCGAGTCCGACGAACATCGCTACGGAATGCGCATCATCGAGTTTACACGGCGTCAGGTGCGGCAGGAGTTGGCATGGATCGCCGAACTGGGTCGTGAGGAAGGAGAGGGATAGCCATAGCTGTCACCGCCGCTGTATCGACTGGACGCCAGGGAGGTACCCCGCCGCCGCCACTTGCCGCACAGGTTGGCCTGCTGGTCGGCCCGTTTCTGACCATGGTGGACTCCAATATCGTCAACGTGGCCCTACCCGACATCGCTCGCCAGTTCCAGGTCTCGATTGCCGCGGTGCAGTGGGTGGTGAGCGCGTATCTGCTGGCGCTGGCGGCCTCGCTGGCCGGTACTGCCTACCTGGCCAAGCGCTTTGGCACCGATCGCATCTATCTGGGAAGCCTGCTCGGCTTTACCCTGGCCTCCACCCTCTGCGCCCTCTCACCCAGCCTGGGCGTCCTGATTGCAGCCCGTGCCGTGCAGGGCATGGTCGGCGCTCCGCTGGTCCCGTTGGCCATGAGCATGCTACTCGGCAAGGGCGGCGCAGCGCGCCAGATGCCCGCCTCGGCCGGCATCCTCCTCTTTCTGGCGCCGGCGCTGGGTCCCACCGTCGGTGGTCTGCTCATCCACCTGGCCGGCTGGCCGCTGATCTTTCTGGTCAATCTGCCCATCGGGTTGCTGGCTGCTCTCAGCTTCTGGCGGGCGCCTCGACCGCACCGCGTGCCCGGCAATCCCGCCGCCCGGCTCGATCCGGTCGGCTTGATGGTACTGGCAGGTGGTCTCACCGGGACCATCTATGGCGCGACACAGGGGCCCATCCATGGCTGGCTCTCGACCGCCGCCTGGCCATTCTGGCTCGGTGGCGGCGTGCTCCTGCTGGTCTACGTGGCCTGGGCCTGGCGTCACCCACATCCCGCTGTCGATCTCACCTTGCTGCAGCATCCGCAGACGGCGCTGGCGGTCGGTCTGAGTGCTCTGGCATCGGTCGTGATGTTCGCGGTACTCATTCTCCTGCCGATCTTCATGGAGGACCTGCAGGGGCTTTCTCCGCTGGTGGCCGGGCTGGTCCTCTTCCCGCAGGGCATCGTTACCGGTCTGGGGACGGCGCTCGGGAACCGGCTGGCGCCACGCTACGGGGTGCGTCTCAGCGTGGCGGCCGGGATGGCGATCCTGACGGTGAGCACGGCATCCTTGCTGCTGGTTACCCTGGCGACGCCAGCCTGGCTGACGGCGCTGCTGCTGAGCGGGCGCGGTCTGGCCATCGGCCTGGCCATCCAACCTCTGGTCACCACCATGCTCGGTGGGTTGTCGCCGGCCGACGCTGCTGATGCCAATACGGTGTTCAATGTGGCGCAGCGGACCGGTGGCTCCATCGGCATCGCGCTGCTCGCGACGTTCTTCCAACTCCGGGAACAACTGCGAATCGGGCAGGTGCTGCATGGGTTCGGGATCGCTGCCGCAAGGGTGAGTCTGGGAGCAGCAAGCGGCCAGACCCGGCTCCCGCCCGTCGTTCGTGACCGGCTAGCACAGGCGGCAGTCGCCGGGTTTCATGATACGGTGCTGCTGCTGGTCGTCCTGTCCGGCCTTGGTGTGGTGGCAGCGATGTTCTTGCAGCCGGCCTCGTTTCAATCAGGCGTCAGCGACGATGGAGTATGAAGGGAAGAGATGGATGGGCGATCATCCTCCCTTACTGGGAGGAGTGGTGGGCGTAGCGCCACCCTGCCCTGGACCTGTGTCTGATGCGTGACCCCCTCCTCGAACGATCCCTTTCTCAACGCGATCGCCGGGACTGGGCTCGGAGGATCGGCCAGCATCGAGGACGGGTCTTTGCTGAGGCTGTTGTGCATCTTTTCGAGTCTGCGCGTCCTGGCGAACAGCTCCGACCACTGGTCAAAAGTCCCTCGAAAGATGGGACCTTTGCCTCTCTACAACACGGCGTGCAGATGGTGTACTACAAGAGATCCAATCAATCTCCTTTCCTTGCTCCTGGGGGGCAAGTCCGGACCTCTCCTTCCCGGGCTTGCCCCTCCTCCTATTTCAGCGCTGTGTGCGGCCAGCTCCCATCGTGAACGCCTCCACGATACCCGACGATCCCGATCGGGCCGTGGGTCCATTTCGTCAGTTGATTTCTCGTCACGCTTGTGACATAATCGAGAAATCAACATTATGGCAACCGCACAGAAGGGAGGTGAAACGGCTCTCTCGACGATCCGCTTGGTACGTGAACAATAGTCTGGCAGAATGTGTCCAAAACGGGACAAGAGCGCCATGTATGGGTAGCCCCGCGATGGGACAAGTGCAAGGAGTTGTTGGATGAAATCCTTGGTTCTCGCGGTGATCTTGGCGTTGACGGCACTGGTATTGCCGAGCGGAGGGTCCATGCGGCGGCCCCGCCAGTCGGAGCCCAGATGACATCGGGTGCTCCGTCCTGGCTGGCGGCAGCACAACCGTACGTGTCGGTGACCAACTTTGTAGCGACAGTGAATCCGGCTATCGATCAGGCGCTGAGCGCTGACGTGGTGGCACAGGTGCGTGCGGCGGTAGCACGCTACAACGCGTTGCCCTTTACCGTGCGCGCATACGGATCCCATTTTGGCGGTCCTGTTGGCCATACCACCTCGGGTGCCAGCAGCGACAGCCTCCTCTACTATGGGGGCGGTGGTGGCTGTTATGCGGCTGGGTGGCTCAGCAGCGTGAATTGGTGGGGGTTCAGCTTTTACATGAACAGTTGCCTGCTGAATGAACTTGTGTTAGGGGGGACCGTCGTGGCTGGGGCGGCGACCATCATTTCTCTAGTCTGTGGCCCCTGCGCTCCCTTCGCGATTGCCATTGCGGCGCTGATAGGGATCTACGTTGGTTGGGCGCTCTGGGCCGATAGTCACTGTGGTGGCAGGGGCATCTACGTCAATCAGAGTTGGGCCGGGCCATGGATCGGTTCGGTGTGCTAAAGGCCATAGACCTGCTATATGGGATGGAGATCCTGCTATGCCTGGGCGTTGCTGCCGTATGCTGGCAGCGTGCTGAGCACGGGCCTGCTGACCAGCGGCGTACCCAAAAACTCAGTGTCTGGCTAGCGCTGTTCGCCGCGGCCGTCGGGGCCGGGGTTGTGCTCGTCAACCATTAAGGAGAACGCTATGTGTCCACAGACCCTGTTCCTGTTCCATGTTGCCCTCGCCACGCAGAGCCTTGCTCTGCTGGTTGTGGCGGTGAAGCTGGTGTCCCTGGTGCCCCGCCCCCAGTTGCGCCTCTGGACGACCCGACTGCGCGTCCGGATGCCACGGCTGCTCGCGGCCTAGCCCCGCGCCGACGCGCTCAGCCGTGGATCGCCCGGCTGAGCGCGCTGGCCGGCAGTTCACTCGAATCTCAGCCGGGCGATCCCGTCGCGGGCGGTGTTCGCTCATTGGCTCGTGTCGCGTTTGAATCGGTCGACTGATCGGTCACGGGGGACTGGGGTGCCGAGGCGCCCGCAATGAAGCGGTCGTAGAGCAGTGCTCCCACCACACCCCCGACGAGCGGCCCGATGATGTAGATGAAGACGCTCGGGTAGGTGCCCGAGACAATCATCGGTCCCAGGGCGCGGGCCGGGTTGCCCGCTCCGCCGCTCACCGGGCCGCCCAGCAGCACGCCCGCCGCCAGGGCGAAGCCGATGGCCAGCGACGCGCTGCCCGCCGGCACGCGCGGGTCGGTGGCCACAGCGGTGACCGTAAAGACCAGGAGGAAGGCGATCAGCGCTTCAACCAGGAATCCTTACAAGTCGCTCGACCCGTGGGCCGGCGCAGGGGTGCCCAGATGCGCCACGCTCCAGGCCCGCTGACCGAAGGCGCCCCAGACCGCGAACGCGGCGATGATGCCACCCACAATCTGCGCGACGATGTAGGCCGGCACATAGCGCCAGGGGAACTTGCCGGCCACGGCCAGACCGAGTGTGACCGCCGGGTTAACGTGGGCGCCGCTGACCTGACCGAGGGTCGCCACGATGGCGACCAGCACCAACCCAAAGGAGAGGGCGATGGCCAGTGAGTCGTAGGCCGGGCCGGCCGTGTTCTTGCCCAGCTCCGCCGCCGTGGCCACAGCCGTCCCAATCAGTACCAGGAAAAAGGTGCCCACCGCCTCGGCCGTGGACGTCCGCAGCATATTGGCGCCTATATGTGTCCCATGCACGCCGTACTCTCGTTCGCCTTTGATTGCCAATGCAACTGTCTCCTTTGTGTCCGCGGATTGTTTGATTCCCATGTTGCGGTCAAAGCTTAGCGTATCACCGGGCTATGGTTACCGTCGAGCAGCGCAGCCCAGGCCAACTCAACTGAAGGATCCCTGCGACAGCTCAGAGGCCAGCCGCTTTTTTGCAACCCAAGGTGTTTGGTAAGCAACGGATCGATGGTTCGACTGTCCATGCCTTCACCCCAATCGTGTTCGTGCGCCATCTGGATTCTCCAACCCGATCTCACGGCTGATTCGGGCAGCACTGCGTAAAGGGATTTGGCACGCGTGCCTGGCTCATGCGATCACGGAACTGTGCAGGCTAGCGACCGTTCCAATGTCGCCGGATCAGCCGCGATATGCGGCTCTGCCCGGCTTGAGGGTTTCCCGTTGCCGAGGCCGGAAGGACCTCGAACTCACCCGCCTCTAGCCGCGTCGAGTTCCCCTCACGGAGATACATCCGCCACGACCACATCCCGACCTGATCGGCATACAGCCGCGACACGCGGGTATCCCAATCGTGTTGCACCAGGGAGCCGTCCGGCCGTACCGCCTCCACCCGATTCACGGTTTTGATCGGCGCGCCGAGAGGGACATCCTGGCCGAGGTGGTACCGGTCCATGGGCCATTATGGTGCGATCAGCTGCGTTATGCGGACTGTGCCGCCCGCCACACGCTGGCGCCGAGGGCCAGCACGACCACCACCACCAAAAGCCACCAGAACTGAAGGTGTGCATGAGCCAGCAGCGCGATGACGATCAGAGTCACCACCACCAGCGCCGCGATAGTCCAGTCGTCCCCAATGATGAAGTCGTACCAGAATTTTCCGAAGTCGGTAATGAACTTCACGGCGATTCCTATGCGACCTGCTGGAGGGTGGTCGAGGTCCGATGCCGCCGCAAGAGGCTGACATACCCAAAGGACGCGGCCGCGAGCACCACCAGGATACCGAGAATGGCAGCATCCGATCCCGGCCAGCTCACTCCAGCCCCCTCCGCCGCCCAGAAAGTACCGAAGGAGGACAGCATGAGCCCGACCGCGAACTTGAGCGTGTTTTCCGGCACACGGGTCAGCGGTTGATGGATAGCGACGCCGGCACCCACCACCAGCACCAGCGCCACTGCTGCTCCCAGCGCAGCCAGCCCCACCTGATGCGACGTGGCGCCAAAGGTGATGACAATGAAGATAACCTCTAGCCCTTCGAGCAAGACACCTTTAAAGGAAAGAGTAAACGCGTACCAATCCAGCCCCATGCGCACCTGGCTGCCCTGCGTCTGTGCCGAGGCAAGCGAGCGCTCATAGATAGCCGCCTCATCGTGCAGCGCCTTATAGCCGCTGGCACGGAGAATCGCTTTGCGCAGCCATTGCAAGCCAAACACCAGCAGCAAGCCCCCCACCACCAACCGCAGAGAATCAATCGGAATCACCGTCAGGGCGGGACCAAGAATCGCGGTGACCACGGCCAGGATAATGAGCGCCGCGCCAACGCCGAACATCGCGGAACGCCAGCCCCGTGTCACACCGGCCGCGAGCACGATGGTGACTGCCTCGACCCCTTCAACCGCGGAAGCGAGAAAGCTCGCCAGGACCAGAAAAATACCACTCATGTCTGCATGCCCTCCACCTCTATAGTAGCCGGGATGCTCGATACACCGATGAGAGAACGTATACTGAACACAATAATGGTCACGATCATGGAATCCGGAGCATTCGTCGAGGCGTTCGAGTTGGATCCCGCCGGTTCCGGTCCGCTGGACGGTCTGCGCTTCGGCGTGAAGGACCTGATCGACGTGGCGGGACATGTCACCGGCTGCGGGAACCCCACCTGGCGCGACACCCATCCTCGGGCGGTCACCAATGCGGTGTGCGTCGATCAGCTACTCGCCGCCGGGGGGCGGTGCATGGGCAAAACCGTGACGGACCAATTGGCCTTCAGCCTGGACGGCGAGAACTACTTCTATGGCACCCCGCTCAATCCACGCACCAGCGACCGCGTGCCGGGCGGCTCGTCCAGCGGCTCGGCTTCCGCGGTCGCCTGCGGACTGGTCGACTTCGCTCTGGGGACCGATACGGGCGGCTCCATCCGCATCCCGGCGCACAATTGCGGCATCTTTGGTCTGCGTCCCTCGCATGGCCGCGTCTCGGTGGCGGGCGTCATGCCACTGTCGCCCACCTACGACACCGTCGGCGTGCTGGCCGCCGAACCACAGGTCCTGGATGCCGCCTCGCGGGTCCTGCTGGCCTGTGAGGCGCCGCGAGCGGCGCAGGTCGGCACGATCCACCTGATCACCGAGGCCATGTCGTCCGTTGATGGGGAGGTGCGTGAGGCGCTGACCGGTACTGTAGAACAGCTTCGCCGCCTCTATGGCGATCGGTTCCAGGAGACATCCCTGCGGGAGATCGACGGTTACTCCGACCAGGAGGGACTGGGTCCCTGGTTCGAGGCCTTTCATGTGGTGCAGTGGGCCGAGATCTGGAGTTCCCTGGGGGCCTGGGTCGAGGAGCAGCATCCTCCCATGGGGCCACGAATTGAAAACAACTTTAGACTTGTCAAAGCTCTTGACCGCGGCAAGCTGGAAGACGCGATTCGGCAGCGGGAGCGGCTCTTTCGTGCACTTGAACACTTCCTGGGCCCCAGAGACCTGCTCTGCCTGCCCACCTCGCCGGCTCTGGCCCCGCTGAAGGGCACCCTTCCCACCGATCGCAGCAAAGGCGGCTACTACCCACGCACCGTGGCACTGACCTCCCTGGCCGGCGTGGGCCGCTTGCCGCAGCTCAGCATGCCGCTGGCAGCCTGCGATGGGGTCCCGGTCGGCCTCTCCCTGCTGGCCAGGCAGGGCGAGGACGCTTTTTTGCTCGACGTGATGGCCCAGGTGGTCCAGGCGATGTCGAGCGGCTAACAACCACCGCGTGAAGACTCGCCGCCCGGCAGTGGCAAGTAGTGCTGTATGGTGTGGAGCACGACCTCCACCTCGAACGGCTTGTCGATCTCGTCTTGAAACATACCTGATCGTCTGGCCAGGGCCAGCATCGTGGGCGAAGCCGACATGGCGATGATCGGGGTATCCGTAAACCCTTTGCGTCGTAGCTGCTGGGCGGCCTCGATACCGGTCTTGCCGCGTAGCATGACGTTCATGAGAAAGAGATCGGGGCTGGTATCTGCAATCGCGGCGTCCATCAGATCGGGGTGCGAGATGGCGATAACCTGATAGCCGCTGATGGCTAGCAGATCGCAGATCATGTGAAGAAGATCGGACTCGTCCTCAATTACGGCGACGCACTTGCTTCCCATACATCTCCCCCAGGTGGCAGAGAGCAATATGCGGGCCGGGTCTCAGCGTCCCACTGATTGCCTGACTCCCGTCAGGCGTACTATAAAACCGAAAACATCGCTGAAAAAGGAGAAGTGCTATGGCAGCTTGCGCATCCAGAACCGGCGGCCTCTGTGGAATGGGCCGCCGGCTACCGTGCGGATATGAGCGACTCCTTCATTGATGTTCGCCCCATCGACCCGGGGAGCGCAGGCTGGGTCGAGCAGTACATCAATGACCGTTGGGCGGCGCCTCTCGTGATTGCTCATGCGGTAGCCTTCGATCCACATCAGCTGCCGGGCTATGTCGCCAGCATCGACGGTGCACGCGTCGGCCTGGCGACGTACCATATCGACCACATGGGCTGCGAGATCATCACGCTGGATAGTGACCAGCGGGGGATTGGCGTGGGGTCGGCACTGATTTGTATGGTGGAGGAAGCAGCCGAGCAGGCCGGATGCAGCCGGCTGTGGCTCATTACCAGCAACGACAATCTGCCCGCTCTCGGCTTCTATCAGCGGCGCGGCTTTGAACTCGTCGCTGTTCACCGGCGCGCCATTGAGCAGGCTCGTCAACTCAAGCCACAGATTCCATACATCGGGTTCGAGGGCATTCCTATTCGTGATGAGATTGAGTTAGAGCTGCCTCTACCCAAGCAGGAGAGCGACGTCGCGCAACGCTGAACAGAGGAGAGGCGGATGCCCTGGGACCCCGAACGCTACCACCAGTTTCAGCAGGAACGCTCGGCGCCGTTCGATGATCTGGTGCGGCTGATCGAGCCGCGCCCGGGCCTGCGCGTGGTCGATCTGGGCTGCGGCACCGGTGAGCTGACGCGGCGGCTGGCCGATATGCTGCCGGAGAGTGAGGTGGTGGGGGTCGATAGCTCTGCTGAAATGCTGGAACATGCCGAGCAGTACGCGGGTATGGGCCTGCGCTTCGAGCAGGGAAAGATTGAGCAGGTCCAGGGACCGTGGGATCTGGTCTTTTCCCACGCGGCAATCCACTGGATCGAGCGGCATGAATCACTGATTCCCCGACTGCTGGCGATGCTGGCGCCTGATGGGCAGCTGGCCGTGCAATTGCCGCATAACTTCGCCCACCCGTCGCACCACCTCATTCTGGAGGTTGCCGCCGAAGAGCCGTTTGCTGCCGCGCTGGGCGGCTGGACCCGCGACTCGCCGGTGCTCGACATCGCCCGCTACGCCGATCTACTCTACGCCCACGGTGGCCGCAATCTCACGGTATTCGAGAAGGTGTATCCGCATGTTCTGGCGGATGCCGGCGCCCTGGCCGACTGGACCTCCGGCACCACCCTGGTCCCCTATTTCGAGCGACTGCCCGAAGCGCTGCACGAGCCGTTCATGCAGCGCTACCGGTCCAGGCTGCAAGAACAATACCCGGAGCAGCCCGTCTTCTACGGCTTCCGGCGCATCCTCTTCGCCGCCACCCGAGAAGCGTGAGCCGCTCCCCATGCGCTCGGTCGAAATGCGCCGCCACACCATGCGCGTCAAACCCGGCCGGCATCTCTCCCAGGCCGGCGTCGATCTCGCTCGGCGCACCGGCACGCAGATGGGGCCGTTCGACCGCGTACTAACCAGCACGGTACCGCGCGCCTATGAAACGGCCATCGCCATGGGCTTTGCCGTGGACCAGCAGGACCAACGGTTGAGCAGCTTTGGCGTCATTGTCCACGCGGAGATCGCCTGGGACGCCGGCTTTGCCGCCTGGTCTCAAGCGGTGAGTGAGGGAGGCGCCGCGGCCCGCTTCGCCCACCGGCAGGCGGCGCTGCTTGGCGAGCTGGCCGCCTCGCTCCCCGAGGGGGGCCGTGCCCTGGTCATCACCCACGGCGGATTCGTCGAAGCGGCGGCAGTAGCGGGCCTGACGCAGGCCGATCACGCCGCATGGGGCGCGGTGTGCGACTACTGCGAGGGGGCCGTGTTCCGCTTTGAGGGTGATCAGGTGGTCGCGGTCGATGTGGTCCGGGTGTAGATGCGCACTTCAGCTACGACTACGGCGTGAGATCAAGCGACGCTTGACCGCTCTCCCCGTCGAACGGCACGGATTGATGTTCGTGGGTGATCATCCACCTGCCGTCAATTTTCCGGTTTTCGTTTCTCCCTCATACCTATCCATGAAAGGCCGTCGGGGCGGTGTATTCATCGTCGCTGACGCGGGCGTCCCAGTGGTCGCCGACGCCGGGGTCGTCGGCCTCCTGCCTGGCTCGATGGGTGCCGTGGCGGCTCTTTGAATGACTGTTATGCCGCCAATCTCATTTGTACCCTGCCAAGCGCACGCGAGAACACGTCACTGTCGCCGAGTGCCCGCGCGAGGACGAGCGCACCTTGGATGGCACTAACCGTCTCCTCCGCAAGTCCGGCGGCTTCGGATGGTTGGTGACCTGCGCGCATGAGCGCATCAGCGAGTGCGCCAGTCCATTCCGCGAAGTAGCCACGGACCGGATCAGCGAAGCGATCACATGCGTCGCCGAGTGCAAAAGCGCCGACGAGGCAGATACGCTGGCCCGACTGAAAGTACGTTTCCACGGCCTCCATCATGAGCGCGATGCCTGCCTGCGGGTCTGCCGCGGTGTGCAGCGGCAGGAACACGCGCTTCCGGAACCAGGCATCGATGTCGTGGAGGACAGCGCCTGCCATCTCCTCCTTCCCACCGGGGAAAAAGTGATAGAGGCTGCCCTTGCCCAGTCCGGTTGCCTGGCTGATGAGAGACAGACTCGCACCGTCATAGCCGTGTTCGCGAAACACGTCCGCGAGTCCCGGGAGCGTGTCCGCGCGCTCAGCGACGACTTTCGGTATGGCACCACCTCATAGACCGAGATCGCTGAGGCCGGGATGGTCGTCGGGTCGCTGCCCGGCGGGCCACCGAAATTGACGCTCCTGTTCGCTGATGACAACGTCATTGATGCTCGCCTCGCGTCGGCGCATCAAGCCTGACGGAGCGAACTCCCACTGTTCGTTGCCGTAGCTACGATACCAGGTGCCGCTGTCGTCATGCCACTCATAGGCAAAGCGCACCGCAATGCGGTTCTCGTGGAAGCTCCACACCTCTTTGATGAGCCGGTACTCCAGCTCCCTCGCCCACTTGCGCCAGAGGAAAGCGACAATCGCTTCGCGCCCTTGGAAGAACTCGGCACGATTCCGCCAACGGCTATCGTCGGTATACGCGGATGCCACGCGTTCAGGGTCTCGCGTGTTCCATGCGTCTTCCGCCAAACGGGCCTTCTGGGCGGCGGTGTCAAGGGTAAATGGTGAGAGCGGTGGGCGACTTGACATGCATCCTCCTTGTTCATGCAGGCTCCAGACTGCCCTATACTGTACCGGTTGTAACACTATTTACCGAACGGTACAAGACCTGCGCCAGCCGGCAAAGCGGGTGGTTAGCGGGGCACAGGCAGGCCGCCCAATGGCACTCGGGGAGGGGGCGGCCTACGGGACGTTCTCTGTGAGCTGCTGCGCGTAGCGAGCGACCGATCGGTTGTAGCGCGGCAGGTAGTTCGATAGGGCCGTCAGGGCAACAGCCACCGCCTCCCGCTCACGTCCCAGGTCGACCAGTGTCAGGGCCAGGAAGGTCGCCACCGCGCCATCCAGGTCGTCGGATGTGGCATCGACCTCGGCGGTTAGGAGGGTCAATGCCTCTTGTGGATTCCCAAGGTTCCGGAGGGAGCTGGCCATCTGGATCACAGCTCTCCGGCGACGCTCGCCCACCAAGCCTGCCTCCAGCGCAGCCGCGTAGAGCGGAACCGCCCGATCTGAGTGACCCGTGGAATCACATGCTGCGCCACGCTCGAACAGCCCGATCGCGCTGCCCGGTGGGAGTTCGGCGGCCAGGGCGTCGATGCGGCTGACGAATTCGTCCTCGTCGTAGCTATCCATCTCGGTCCAGAGGTCCGAGACCCTCTTCTCCCAATCGGCGCCGGCGACAGTCATATGCGAAGTCTACAGGACCTCTCCGCAACGCCGGCGAAGCACTGCCTCGGCGCCCTCTCCAAGGTCTCGAACCACGTCGGCGGCAGGTCGCTCTTGCGTGACCAGCCCCACGGCCTGACCCGCGTAGATCACCGCAGTATCATAATCACCGGCCGCACGCGCCTGGCGATACCGCTCAGTAGCGGCCATGTCTCCCGAGAGCTGGTCGGCCCGATCGTGCCACTGCCGGGTGAAGTCGTTCTGCAGCGCCCGCCCCGGATACTGCTCTGGCCAGGCGAGACCTTGCACTTGATCGAACACATGAGTGTGCACCGTGTTAGTTTCGCTGGCCGCCACGATCCTCCGGCGAACCTCCGCCCGGTTGCCGCACTCGGGGCAGGCCAGGAAGGCGGTGCCGATCCAGGCGCCAGCCGCGCCCGCCGCCAACACCGCGGCCAGGCCACGAGACGAGGCGATACCGCCGGCGGCCAGCACCGGAATCTGAACCGTCTCAAGAACAGCTTGCAGCAGGGGCAGCGTGCCGGCATGGCCGGTGTGGCCGCCGGCCTCGGTGCCCTGGGCCACGATCAGATCGACGCCGCACTGCTCCGCCTCGCGCGCTGCGGCCACCGTGTTCACCTGCGTAACGACCAGAGCGCCGGCCTGGTGGACCGAAGCCACGTACGGCTGGGGCGAGCCAAACGAGAGGGAGAGCAACAACGGCCGAGCCGCAAGTGCGGCGTCGAGTAGCTCGGGACGTCGTTCGACAGCCCAAATCATGAGGGCCAGACCGAAGCGTGTCTGATCGTCACCCCTTGCCACGGCGCTCTCCTCCTCGACCAAGGTGACGGCTGCGTCGCTGCCAATGCCGATCACCCCCAGACCACCCGCCCGGGAGATAGCGTGCGCCAACCGTCCGCCGGCCGCATTGGCCATGGGCGCGCCCACGATGGGATAGGCAAGCGTCAGGTCATCAGTCAGATAGGTATGAAGCAAAGCTGCCTCCTCTGCGTGCGATCCATATGTACAGTGTAAGAACTGGTAGGTGCGCCTGCTTGTTGCCAGGTCCGACTTGCCACGCGACTCCTATCAGTCCAACTCGCCGGCCTGGCACCGGCTTCTCGCCGCCCCACGCGCAACAAAAAAAGGCCCGTTCACTCTCTACCACGTGAACGGGCCTTGAATACCGAAGCGGACGCTCCGTACTCCTATGAGGTGTGAGACTGCGAAACCTCGCCGCGCCAGGCTCCGGTTGGGGCGCCACGAGACTCGATGAACTCCTTGAATCGCTCCAGATCACCCTGGACGCGGCGATCGTCGAGGCCCAACTTACTGCCGACATTTTCGGCCACGCCGTCAGGCTCATACTCCATCTGCACCGTTACCTTGGTCTGGCCCTCGCCCAGGCGATGGAAGGTAACCACGCCGGCGTTCTCTTTGCCGGAGATGCTCTTCCACGCGACGCGCTCGTCGGGGATTTGCTCGGTGATGGTCGCGTCGAACTCAGACTCGTCACCGGCGACCTTCACTTTCCAGTGCAGTGTTTTGTCGTCCAATTGCGTGATCGACTCGACGCCTTCCATAAACTCCGGGAACGACTCGAACTGGGTCCACTGATCGTACGCTGTGCGCACCGGAACATTGACGTCAATCGACTTGGTGATGCTGCTCATCTAAGGCCTCCTGCGATACTGCGAGACGGGTAGTACAGCGGGTCCGCACCCTCACGTCCCTGTACCGGAATACTGCAAATACTGTGCCATCCTTTGGCAAGGCGTTAGTGGCCCGATAGGGTGTAGCCGCCTATAGCCGTAGGCGCAAGCGGATAACCAGCACGATCACCAAAGCCAGGCCAGCCAGCGCCACCGTGAGAAGCTCAAGCGAGACCACCGCCATGGTCGCGAGAATGCCGATGATAAGGAGGGCAGCGATGCTGATCGCAGCGGGTGTCCAGTGAAGCGCGTGCTCTCGCCACGGTGTGCGTACACTGATTCCGCCGAGTAAGTGGTCCCGCAGGCGGTGCATGAAGGCTGGATCTGGCTCCGCCTCCGCGCCTGTCAACTGCCCGCGAAGGGCCTCGATGAAGGCCAGATCCGGCTCGATGCCCTCGACACGCTTCTGATCCGCGATCAGAGGAGCAAGGGAGGCGATCAGTCGGGCAAGGTCTTCATCGGATTCCGGTGCATCATGCCGTCGCGGGTCCTGCTCGTCAGCCATCGGTCATCGCCTCCACCCGGAGACTTGCGCGCAGCCCGGTGAGCGCCCGGCGCAACAGTTGTTTGATGGCGTCTTCGCTGCGCTCCATCTGCTCTGCGATTTCACGAAGACTGCAATCCTCGAAAAAACGCAAATGGAGCACCTGCTGCTGGTTCGGCGGCAGCGTCTCGAGATGCGTCTGAAGCCAGATTGCCTGCTCCCACTGCTCGACCCAGCCATCCGGATCCGCGAGTCTTTCGTGCTTGTGGTCGGGCACCTCTCCGGGCGCGCTCTCCCGCTTCCTCTGACGTGCTCGGTCGATCATGGCATTGGCGGCAATGCGCAGGAGCCAGGAGGAGAAGGGCCGGCCACGCTCCTGGTACGTTCGGATAGCAGCGAGTGCCCGCTCAAAGGTCTGGGCGGTCAGATCCTCCGCCTCCTCGTGCGTCTGGCTCCGCACCAGACAGAAGGCGTACACGCGCCGGACATAGAGGTCGTACAGGTCGGCGAAGGCGGCACGATCGTGGCGCGCCCGAGCGATGAGGTCCGTGCCGGCCTCTGGGCGCCGCTGGCCTCGGTCGCCGGTCTGCATCGCGTCGGCCTCCTTGCCGCTCAGTCTATCGCGTACTGTGTCATCAGCATCGATGCACGAATACCATCACCTTTTTCGGTGGTGCGACGTTTAGCTGATAGAGATGTCGGTGTTGGCGGATTATTTCGCCACCAAGGATGCACGTCTCGGCGGGATCGCATTCCGTCTCAACCACCACCTCTACATACAGCAGGGAGAGAGAACCACCATGGCTACCGAGTTACCGGCGACCACACAGCGCCAGGCAACAAAATTGAGTGATGAGGGCACGACTACTATCGATAACGTGGTCGTCGCCAAGATCGTCGCCGCCGCGGCCCAGGAAATCGGCGGTATCCACGGCATGGGAAGTGGAGGCATGGGCGGCACGCTGAGCGGTGCGCTCAGTTCGGTCACGGGAGCGCTGCCCGGGGGCAGCACCAACCAACCCTCCACCCAGGGTGTCGCTGTTGAGGTGGGCAACGAGGAAGCAATTGTCAACCTCAACATCGTTGTCGATTACGGGGCACGCATCCCACAGGTCGTGGAAGCCCTGCGGCGTAACATCTCCGACCGCCTGCAGACCCTGACCGGCCTGACCACACGCGCCGTCAATGTCGAGGTGAGCGACGTCTTCTTCCTCGAGCAGCAACCGAGCCGGCCGAGTTCGGGGCAGAGCTAGAGGAGTGAGGTGACGGAGAACGCGATACCGGACGCCGATGCCATGGTCCTTCTCGCCGAAGCGATCCGCGCCGCCGTGCTCGGCGTACCTGGTGTGCTGGACCTGAGCCCGGGCGTGGGGTACGTCGAGGCGACCTACGGGCGCAATTGCTCCGTGCTCGGGGTCGGTGTTGAGCGCCAGCTGGATCATATCGCCGTGAATCTGCACGTGATCGTGGCCGAGGAACCCATTCACCCGCTGGCCCATCGAATCCGCCAGGCAGTCCGTGCCCGGGTACGCGCGGAGGCGGATACGCCGGCACGGCCAATCAATCTGTGGATCGACGACATGCGCATCGTTGAGCCGTTGCCGAGCTGGAAAGGCCGCTCGTGACCATTCTGAACCGCATTCTGGCGATTCTTCTGCTCCTGCTGGTCCTGGCTGCTGCCGCTGGCACGATCGCCATCACCAGCACCCTGTTGCCCATCAAAACGGTGGACCAGGCGATCAGCTACGCACCTCTGCACAACGCCCTGACCGATTTGCGGAATGTGCACCCGCAAAACACGCAAATCCTGATCGTCGCCATCGCGGCGGTCGTGGGGCTCATCGCCCTTTTCCTCTTGCTAGTCGAGCTCACCCCGGGACGGCGACGAGAGCGGCTCTACACTGTCAGTCAATCGCGCGAGGGCAACGTGACAATTGCTTACAGCACGCTGCGTACGGTCGCCGACGGAGCCGCCCGCGCCGTCGGCGATGTGAATGAGGCTCGCTGTCAGCTGGACCGGCGACAAGCAGACCTCCGCATTCGTTGCAACGTGACCGCTGCCCCCTTCACCGACGCGGCCGCGATCGGGCAGAACGTGGAGTCGGCCATTCGCACCCGCTTGCAAGAAACCCTCGGTACACCGGTGGAGCATGTTGGCGTTCGCGTCGCCGTGGCCCCGCCCGGCACCCCCATTCGCGTGCATTGATAAAGGAGACAGTGGTGCAACTCACCGGCAAATATATTGGCTTGATCGTCGGACTCGTGTTTGGCGGCGTCTGGATCTTTGGGTCGTTCGCCGAAGCGGTTCTTATTCTTGTCACCGGTCTCATCGGATCGTTCATCGGCGCCGTCCTGACGGGCGAGGTCGATATCCTCCAGCTTCTCACCCGCACCCGCAATGGCTGACCGACCAAACGAGTTGTCCGATGCCAAGAGACGAGCAGCCGCCCCCCCGCGTCGAAGCTTCCCGAGCCTTCGGTACCCCATGTATTTGTGACTAAGGGCGGTGGTGGGGACAAGATCATAAGGAAGTAGCTCCTACCCGCGACAAGCGTTCCGGGGCGGAATCGGACTGCGCGTGCGCCTCACACGACCCAATCGAGTAGCGGCGATGTAGGTCTGAGCATCGAGTGCGGGCAGTGACTGGAGCGCGACTCGTATGGCCCGCATGGGTCCGATCGTCGCACGCGAGGGACGCTGCTCGTTGAAGATGAGATCGGAGGCCCGCAGGAAATCCTGTGCTATGGGAGGACCAATGGAAACTGACAGGGGCCGCGCGGATCGAGCCGCCAGCCGAGGTCGCGATGAAGCAGCGGTAACAGTAGCACGAGACGTACTGATCGGCACAAGCGTACTGACGAGGAGGCAGATAAACGGCAGGTGCAGCTTCATATTTCCTCCGTGCCCATACCAAGCATGGGAGTATCGTTCGATTCTATCCGGTGATCTTCAGCCTGCGACCTCAGGCTGGGTAGTAGGCAGTCAAAGCAGTCGCGGTCTACAGCAAACGGATAACGCTCGTCGCTTCAGCCCGACCGGCCGCGATTGCCTGTGCCCCAAGTCGATACTGTGGCACTCAGCGGCGGGCACGAATCCTGCCCAAGACAGGTAGAGAACACTCGGGTACACCGAGTGCCTCAGGTTGTGGGAAAAGGAGATGACAGTAATGGGGAAGATGGCTTTATTAGTAGGCGGCGCGGTAGGCGCCGGTGCCGTGTACTTCGTCAATTCGAAACGCGGCTCGAAGTCTTCGAGCTTCAGCCCGAGCCAGGCTGGCTCGTTTGTGAAGCAAACCGCCCAGCAGGTGCAGTCGAAAGCCTCCAGCGTGGCAAGTACCGCGACGGGAGCAGTCAAGAAACAAACCACCGAGGGGGCCGGCACCGTCCAGGATCAGGCCTCCAGCGCCGCTGGAACCGTCAAGGATCAAGCCTCCAGCGCCGCTGGAACCGTCAAGGATCAAGCCTCCAGCGCCATGGAAGGCGCGAAGGAGCAAGCGCCCAGTTCGACCGGCGCCGGCACGGGGGCTGCGAACCAGCAATCCGGCAACCACCAGCCGGACAATCCGAATCCGGATGATAATACGATTCGGGACCGGGTGGAAACCGAACTCTTCCGCCGTGCCTGGGTCCCCAAGGGCAACCTCAACATCGACGTGGTGGACGGGGTGGTGGAACTGCGCGGTCAGTTGAAGCACCAGAGCGACATCGATACCTTGATCAAGGATGCGCGCGCGATTCAGCATGTGAAGGACGTTCGCAGCTTCTTGCACCTGCCGGGGACTCCGGCGCCAAACAAGGAAAGCGCGATCGAAGCGTCGTAGCCGCTGGCGAGCCCGCGGCACGCTGCGGGCTCGCCGCTCTTCGGTGTCTCTCAGCCGGGTGGTTGTAGAGCGGAGAAGACATGTCCTCGGATTCCGATACCCCTTCCTCTACTAATCGAGGCGATGCTGTCCGCACCATGTCACTGGTGCATGGCCTGTTTTATGCCGCGACCGGATTCTGGCCCATCGTCAGCATCAAGACCTTTCAACTCGTTACCGGCCCCAAGCGCGACCTCTGGTTGGTGAAAACCGCTGGAGCGCTTATTACCGTCATCGGTGGCGTGCTCACCCTGGCGGGGCTGCGTCGCCGGGTCACGCCTGAGATACAAACGCTGGGGGTGGGAAGTGCCCTCGGCCTGACTGCCATCGATCTGGTGTACTACCGCCGGGGGGTGCTTGGCCCGGTGTACCTGCTTGACGCCGTCGCCGAACTCGGCCTGGCGTCCGGATGGCTCCTGGCTCGGCGAACGCAGGTACATCCAGAGCAGCTTCAGTAGCATCGCCGTCCGTGGTCACCACCCATCACAGAGCCCCCGCCGTGTTCATTTCATGAGCGGACAGTGTGGTGAGGGTGTGTCTGCATCGCGTCACCGCCCAGCCACGATCGACCGTCCATTAACACCGTCCATTGACACCGTAGAATCGGTCTTCAGACCGTCACGGTGGCGCAGTGAAGACAGCGTTGTCACTCCGGCATATCCGTCTCCGCGAGAGCATGAGTGGCGGGGAAGGGAGGGCGTCGAGGCTGCACCACCGTGACGACGTGAACGTCGATGCTACGGATTGTGGAAGGACCGCGCGGGAGCGCTGGTCCTGGGCCGTCCCTCCATGCTGCTTCTCGACTGCACTGGTGGAGTAAAGCGGTCAAGCCACCCACGGGTGTGCTTCCCTCCTTCGCTCCGTGGTGGGAGACCGGACCTGCGTGCCTGCGACCACCGAGCTGGGCAGGGGAGGAGCGTGTCAGGCGGACGCTGGTTCTGCGGCGGCGAGATGCCGCGGCACGGTACTGCGGTGGGACGGGCCGGCGCTGGCGCTCGCGCGGCGCCTCCACCAGACGATCTGAAGATCGATTCTACGCATTGTGGCGGGACGCATGGTGGCGAGACGCATGGTGGCGAGACGCATGGTGGGGGGACGCATGGTGGGGGACGCATTCTGGGGGGACGCATGGTGGGGGGACGCATTCTGGCGGGAACTGTGCGGTGTGAAACTGTCCACTCAGGATCCGTATTGATGGATGACCGCGCCTCATCTCGCCCTGGTTTTACCAGTGTTCCGCCGGCGGCAGACGAAAAACGAAGGTGGGCTCCCTCTCCTTCGATGCTTTCCGCAGCTATACTGCCGCCCTGCTGCTGCATGAGGTGATCCGCGGCGGCCAGTTCCGCTGTCGGGTTCTTTCCGACGGTCACCATTGACACAGTAATTGCCAAATGCGGGTACTGGTATTCCGACACAAGGAGAACTCACAGTATGTCCGAGCAACAAGAGCCGCGGTCCTTTCCGCCGCAACATCAGGAGCAGCAGCCGGGTCGTCAAACTGAGATGACGCCCCGGCCGCAAGAGAAGCGGCCGGCCTATCAGGGATCCAACAAATTGAGCGGCAAGGTGGCGCTGATCACCGGTGGCGATAGCGGTATTGGGCGAGCCGTGGCCATCGCGTTCGCCAAAGAAGGCGCCGACGTCGCTATCGTCTACCTCAATGAGCACGAGGATGCGGAGGAAAGCAAGCGGCAGGTCGAACAGGAAGGGCGCCGTTGTCTCACCATCGCCGGTGACGTGGGAGAGGACGCGTTTTGCCGGCAGGCGGTGGAACGCACGGTCCAGGAGTTGGGAAAGCTCGATCTCCTGGTGAACAATGCCGGTGAGCAGCATCCTCAGCAGAGCATCGAGGATATTACCGCCGAGCAATTTGAGCGCACCTTTCGCACCAACATTTTCGGCTACTTCTTTATGGCCAAAGCCGCCCTGCGGCATATACCGGAGGGTGGCGCAATCGTCAACACGACCTCGGTCACGGCCTACAAAGGCAGCCTCCAGTTGCTCGACTATTCAGCGACCAAGGGCGCCGTCGTGGCCTTCACCCGCTCGCTGTCGATGCAGCTGGCCAAGAAAAAGATTCGCGTCAATGGAGTGGCGCCCGGGCCTATCTGGACCCCGCTGATTCCCTCTACCTTCCCGCCCGAGGCGGTGGAGAAGTTTGGTCAGGATGTGCCAATGAAGCGAGCGGACAGCCGGATGAAATCGCCCCCTGCTACGTCTTCCTGGCATCCGAACTGGACTCGTCCTACATGTCTGGCCAGATCCTCCACCCGAACGGTGGCGATGTTGTCAATGGGTAACAGCCAGCCACGGCGTAGCCAGGCAGCGAGAGAGACAACCGCCCATACCCGCCACATGCGGCGGATCGCCCGCGATGACTTTGGCTTTGAATAGTTGCGGCCCGAGCAAGAACAAGCCATTCATGCTCTGCTGGAGGGCTGCGACACGCTGGCGGTGATGCCCACGGGCTCTGGCAAGTCGGCGGTTTACCAGATCGCCGGGATGATGCTGCCGGGGCCGACAGTCGTGGTCTCGCCGCTGATCGCGCTGCAGCAGGACCAGGTGGAGAAGCTCGACCATCTGGACCTCGCTTCCTCGCAGATCAACTCCACCATGGGCGTCGTCAGGCGACGCGAGGCGTTTCAGCGGCTGGCGGAACGATCGCTGAAGTTCCTCTTGATGGCGCCCGAGCAGTTTGCCAATGAAGAAATGTTGGAGAAGTTACGAGCTGCGCGACCGTCTCTCTTCGTGATCGACGAGGCGCATTGCATCAGTCAGTGGGGCGACGACTTCCGGCCGGAGTACCACCGCCTGGGCGCGGTGATTGAGTCTCTGGGGCATCCCGTGGTCCTGGCTCTCACCGCCACGGCCTCTCCGCTGGTGCGCGACGATATCGTGGAGCAGTTGGGGATGCGCACCCCGCACCTGCTGGTGCAGGGCTTTGACCGGCCCAATATCTGGCTGGGTGTCGAGTCGTTCCATGAGGAAAGCGTGAAGCGGCAGCAACTTCTCGAGCGGGTCCGTCAGGCTGCCAAACCGGGCATCGTCTACGTTGCGACGCGCAAGCACGCCGAGGAACTGGCCACAGAGCTGGAGCAGGAAGGCGTGCGTGCCGCGCCGTATCACGCGGGAATGAAGCCGGCTGAGCGGGAGGCAACGCAGCAGGCGTTCATGGCCGACGAGCTGGAGGTGATTGTGGCCACCATTGCCTTTGGGCTGGGCGTGGACAAACCCAACGTGCACTTTGTCTACCACTATGACATCAGCGACTCGGTCGATGCGTACTATCAGGAGATCGGCCGGGCGGGGCGAGACGGTGAGCCGGCCACGGCGATCCTGTTCTACCGATCAGAGGACCTGGCGCTGCACCAGTTCTTCGCGGGGGGCGGCCAGGTGGACGCGGAGCAGGTCGAGCAGGTAGTGGAAATGGTGCAGGGACATCAGGGCCCGATCGACACGCAGGAGCTACAGGAGCACACCGATCTGTCTCAGGCCAAGGTGATCACCGCTGTCTCGCGTCTTGAGGAGATCGGGGCGGTGAAGACGCTACCCGGCGGCGAGGTGGCCGACCTTGCGCTTCCCGCCGAGTTGGGGGAACTCGCCGAGCAGGCCATCGACGTTGAAAAGCACCATCGCCAAACCGACCGCTCGCGGATCGAGATGATGCACGGCTATGCGGAACTGGGGAACTGCCAGCGTGGCTATCTGCTCAACTACTTCGGTGAGATGCATGATGGGCGCTGCGGTCACTGCGATAACTGCGACGCAGGGATCGTGGCCGAGCAGGTGGATGAGCATCCGTATGCCATGCACAGCCGGGTAAAACATGCCAGTCTGGGGGAAGGACAGGTGCAGCGGTACGACGAGGATAAGATGGTGGTCCTCTTCGATGATGTGGGCTATAAAACGCTGCTGGTCGACTTCGTGGTGGAAAGCGGGGCGCTGCAGGCGGTCGATTGACGCTGCCCCTGGCGCAGGACGGCATCGCACCGGCGTATCCAATCCGGTGACCAAAGTCCCCTGGTACGGGGACTTCCGCCCCTGCTACTCGGTGTCCCTTCGTGGTTTCATGAATGCACCCTCCATGTGTGTGGCCGGCTCCGCGGCCTGCGGGAGGAGTATTCGCATACCCACATGGGAGAACACTGATGCCCGGCAATCACCTCGCTCGCCCTCTATTTTTCGGCTATCTTGGCATCCTTGCACTGCTCTGCGCGCTCTCGGCGACAGTTGGCCATTCGTGGCAAACGCTGTGCGTTGTCCTGGGTGTACTGTGCGCCCCGGTGGGTGTCTGGTACTTTCTCCAGGAGCGCACCAGGGAAACCGAGCAGGAGCGAGAGGAGGGGCTGCTCAAGGCCATGGTGGGCGGCTCCTCCGTCGGTCTCTTCGTAGCCGATCTCCAGGGACACATGGTGCAGACCAACAGCGCGCTGCAAGAGATGTTGGGCTATAGCGAAGAGGAGCTTCAGCAGAAGCCTCTGGCCCAGATCACCCTGCGGGACGATGTTGCGGTGGATGCCGATCTATTAAAGGAACTAACGGCCGGCAATCGCGACAGCTACCAGGTGGAAAAGCGTTACGTTCATCAGAACACCCACATGCTCTGGGCGCAGCTCACCATGTCGCTGGTTCGAGGTGGGTCGGGTGCTCCCGAGTACCTCACTGGTATGGTGCAGGACATCACCAAACAGCGCCAGGCGGACGGGCTCTTCCAGGATATCGAGGGCCTCTTCCGCCAGACCTTTGATCAGGCAGCAGTCGGGATCGCTCACACCGACAACGACGGCCGCTTTATGTTTGCCAATCAGCGCCTGTGCAGCATGTTTGGCTACAGTCGCGACGAGCTGTTTGGACGCCAGTTCCGCTCCATCACCCATCCCGACGATGCGGATACCTGCGATCGCGCCTTACGCGATCTCCTGGCGGGCCGCATCGACACCTTCTCCGGAGATGCCCGGTACCTGCGTAAAGACGGCAGCGACCTGTGGGGCCGCGTCACCATGACCGTGATGCGCAAGCCGACCGGCGAACTGAAATACGGCATTGTCATGATCGAGGACATCAGCGAGCGCAAGCAGGCCCAGGAGTCGCTGCGTGAGAGCGAGGAACGCTATCGTTCCATCACCGAAACAGCCTCCGACGCCATCCTCACCATGGATCAAAGCGGCGCCATGCTCTTTGTCAATCCGGCCACCACGGCCATCTTTGGGTACGACAGCCGCGAGCTAGTGGGCCGGCCGCTCTCGATGCTGCTGCCCACCACCCCCGTATCCGACGTGGCGCAGTATCTGAGCGACACGCGGGAGGCGCCGGTATCGATCCCAGACCTGCCGGGCAGGAGCCAGAATGGGCAGCATCTCTGTCTGGACGTTTCCTTTGCGGAGAGCGCCCGGCAGAACCAGCCGCTGTTTACCGGCGTGATTCGAAACATCACCGAGCGCAAGCGCACCGAACACGAGCGCGCCGAACTCCTGCAGCGGGAGCAGCAAGCGCACGCGGCGAACGAAGCGGCCGCCGTGATCCGGGGGGTAGTCCAGGCCTCGCCGCTCCCCCTCATCACCCTCGATCCCGACGGCCGGGTGTTGAGCTGGAACGCCGCCGCGGTGGAAACCTTCGGCTGGAGCGAGGACGACGTGGTAGGCGGTGTGGTCCCCTTTGCCTCCACCCGCTCAGAGGACGAGACGGAGCTTCGCCAGCGCGTGCTCCGCGGTGAGTCGGTAATCGGCCTGGAAATGCAGCGCCGCCGTCGCGACGGGAGCGTTCTTCAGCTCTCGATGTCGGCCGCCGCGGTGCGCGACGCCCAGGGCGTCATCACCGGCATCATGTATGTCTACGCCGACATTACAGCGCGCAAGCGGGCCGAACAGGAACTGGAGGTGCAGCGCGACTTCGCACTCCAGGTGATGAACACCATGGGCCAGGGACTGGCAGTTACCAACGAGGAAGGCCGCTACCAGTTCGTCAATCCAGCCTATGCCCGCATGGTAGGGTGCGTGGCATCCGATCTCATCGGTCGCTCCCCCTGTGACTTCACCAATCCTGAGGACCATGCCATGCTGATCAGCACCCTCGGGGAGCAGCAGAATGGGCAGCCATCAACCAACGAGATGCACATGCACACCGCGGATGGCCACGACATCTACGTGCTCCACGCCAGTGTGCCACAGTGGCGTGATGACCGGGTGGTGGGAGCAATTACCGTCGCCACCGACCTGACCGAGCGCAAGCGTAGCGAGGAGACGCTGGCCCAGGCTCGCGACCAGGCACTGGAGGGCTCGCGGCTCAAGTCGGAATTCCTGGCCACCATGAGCCACGAAATCCGCACCCCGATGAACGGCATCATCGGCATGACCGAGTTGCTGGCCGATACGCCGCTGGACGGCGAACAGCGCGAGTTCGTGCAGGTCGTGGGCGATTCAGCTCAGGCGCTGCTCACCATCATTAACGACATCCTGGACTTCTCCAAGATCGAAGCCAACAAGCTGGTGCTCGACAATGTCGAGTTCGAGCCGGTTTCCGTGGTGGAGGGCACCGCCGAACTGCTGGCGCTTCGTGCCCGGGAAAAGGGTCTTTCGCTCATGACCTACGTCGACCCAGCCGTACCAAGCGTTCTGCTGGGCGATTCCGGCCGGGTCCGTCAGGTGTTGCTCAATCTGTTGAGCAACGCGGTCAAGTTCACGCACCGGGGGGACGTGCAGATCAGGACCACCCTCGATTCCCCCCCGGGCGACACCTTCATGGTCCGCTTCGCGATCTCGGATACCGGTATCGGCCTTTCCGAGGCAGCTCGCAAGCGCATCTTCCAGCCCTTCGTGCAGGCCGATGGCTCGACCACGCGCAAGTACGGCGGCACTGGTCTGGGGTTGGCCATTTGCAAGAAACTGGCCGAGATGATGGGCGGCGACATAGGGGTGGACAGCGCCGAAAGCGAGGGGTCTACCTTCTGGTTCACGGCTCGCTTCGAAACCGTGGCCGGCGCGCCCCGGTCGGCGGTCAAGCCGGGACTGGACGGCCTTCGAGTGCTGGTAGTGGATGGCAGCCAGCGCAGCCGCGACCTGCTCCGTCGCACGGTCGAGGCCGCCGGGGTGCGCAGCGAGGAGGCGGCCAGCGGTCGCGAAGCGCTCGACTGTTTGACCAACGCCGCCACGACCTCGCCGTTCGACATGGTCATCACCGAATCGAACTTGCCGGACATGACCGGCTTCCAGTTGAAGCGCACCATCCAGGACAACCCCGCCCTGTCCGGCGCCACGCTCATCATGCTGACGGCCTCGGATGCACCGGGTCAGGGGGAGGACGCGGTCCATGCGGGATTTGCCGCGTATCTCACCAAGCCGGCCAAGCAGGCGCAACTGTGCGATGCGCTGTCCACCGCCGTGACTCCAACCGCGCCGCCGATGTTCAACGTGGCCGCATTGGCCCCAGCGGCCCCACCGGCGCCAGCCTCTCGTAGCAGACCAGCCGGCGTCGAGCTGAAAGCGCTGCTGCTACTGGTGGAGGACAACACCAATAACCAGATCATGGCCATGCGCCAGCTCGAGAAGCTGGGACATGCCGTTCACATCGTCAGCAACGGCGAGCAAGCCGTGCAATCGCTCAGCTACGGGTCACATCAATACGACCTGATCTTCATGGACTGCCAGATGCCGGTCATGGACGGCTTCGAAGCCACCCGCAACATCCGCAACGCCGAGGTCACCAGCGGCCGGCACATTCCGATCGTGGCCATGACCGCCAACGCGATGGAAGGCGACCGCCAGGCCTGCGTCGCCGCCGGCATGGACGCCTACATCGCCAAACCAATCTCCCGTCACGTCCTGCTCGACGCCCTGGAGCGCTGGCTCCCGGCGGCGTAACGCGCCAAGCTGGGCGAACCAGGGTCGCTCGGTAACCAGAGCAACAGGTCAGACGGAGGTGACGGCCACGCCCGATGCGTGGCCGTCACCCCCGTCATTTCATGGGTCTTCAGCGTGAAATTCATGACGCCAGACATGTCGTTACTGGCCTTACACCACTTGATGTGGTGGCATGCTCCTTGCTAAACTCAACCCAGTCTGGAGTAACTTCAGACCGGCGCCGGAACTCATCCGGGCTTTTGAGTTGTACAGCAGTTCATGATGGAGAAAGGGAGCCCATGCCTCGCAAGTTGCTACTGACGCTCGCGGTCTGTGCCTTACCGGCCATGCCAATTTTTGCCGGCGCCCCGGCCGTTGCGGCCAACGCCAGTTCCGCTGAGAACGCCCAGTGGGTATCCACCGCCACCAAAGCGGCGCCGGTGGTCAGTGTGGTATCCGCGTCGCGGAACACCTATGTGCAGCCCAGGTACCGCGCCACGCTCATGCACTCGCTCTCCACGGGCGGGATACACGGCCAATCGCTGCGAGTGTACGAAGCCGCGAAGAACCTCGGTCCGCTGGCCGCTCGCACCGCGCTTCACCTCGTCGTGGGCCTTCATCTGCGCAACCAGGACCGGCTCACTCTGCTGGTTAAAGAGGAGTCGACCCCTGGTAACCCGCTCTACGGACACTATCTGACCGCCGCTCAGAGCAAAGCGGCATTCGCGCCAACCTCTTCAGAGGTTCAGTCGGTGCTGACCTATCTGCAGCGTCAGGGCTTTACCGGCCTGCACGTGGCCTCCAACAATTTGCTGATCACCGCCACCGGCAGCGCCGGGCAGGCCGAGCACGCGTTTCATACGCGGATCGATCGCTTCCTGCGCACGGAGGTCAACGGCGCTCTCCATCGCAGCAGCGTTGTGTATAGCAACGTGAGGGCGGCCCAGGTGCCTGCCTCCCTGGGAGGCACGGTGCTCTCGGTGATCGGCCTCACCAATGCCAGCAGCCTGCAGCTCCATCCCAGTCAGCTTCCGGGCAACGTGCTGACCAGCTACAACGCTGGGCAGCTCCAGACGGCCTACGACGCCAATGGCTCGGAGAACCCGGCCAACTGTCTGTCGCTTACTGGCTCCACGCTGTCGCCGACGCCGCTGCTGAGCTACAACCCCTGCGCGGCGCCCAAGACGGCGGCGCCCACCGGACAGACCACGATCACCGCCATCATGGCCTCCGGCTATTTGGGTCCGGTGGTCTCCGACACCTCGGGCGCCTCCGCCGGCTCCGCCCCGCCGGACAAGAGCGACCTGTCCATGTACGAGCAGCACAACAATCTGCCGTTCGAGCCGGTAACGATCATCTGCACCACCTCGTGCGCGCAGATAAAGCAAAATGCCACCAGCACCGACACCGCCTATCAGGGCGAGTGGGACCTCGATACGCAGACATCGAGCGGAATCGCCGGCGGAGTACAGCACCTGTATGTGTACGACACGCCCGCTCCGTTGTCCGACGCCAACGTGACCCTCGAGTTCAACCGATTTCAAGCGGACAACCTGGCCAAGGCAGGCAGCGCTTCGTATGGCGGTTGTGAAAGTGGCTCCTACCTGGACGGCAGCATGGTGCAGATCGACGAGGCGCTGGCGCTGGCCACGGGCCAGGGCCAGACCATGTTCGCGTCAACCGGTGACACCGGCGGCTCCTGCTCGATCGGCATCCCGAATGGCGTGCCTGCCGGGGCGGAAGGCCAGGTCGAATATCCAGCGTCTTCACCATACGTGGTAGGCGTCGGAGGGACCACGCTGGCCACCAACCCAGACCCGAACAGTCCGCCCGCGGCTGGCGCGCCCAACGCGGGCTGCCCGCCGATGGGCAGCACGAACCCGGCTCCGGCGCAGTACACCTACTGCCACGAGATTCCGTGGTACGCCGGTGGCGGCGGCCCCAGCCTCTTTGAAGGCGAGCCGAGCTGGCAGGCCCCGGTCGTGCCCCCGGTGAGCGCGACCTGCACCGTGGCCTACGGCGCCTGCTTCGGCAAGGGACTTCCCGACATCTCGATGGATGCCGACCCAAACACTGGAGCCGAGGTCTACACCAGCGGAGCGTTCGGCGGCGTGGGAGGCACCAGCCTGTCATCACCGCTCGCCCTGGGGGTCCTGGCCCGGCTCAATTCAAGTGTCAAAGCGTACCTGGCCGCGAATCCCACCACCACCATCGCGCCCAGCAGCACGTTCAGCGGCCTGCCCTTCGCGGCTCCGCTCCTCTACTCCTTCTATACACCCAGTCTGCAGACGCCGACCGGTCCGACCCAGCCGCCAGAGCCAAGCGGTGTCGACCCGCAGCCCAACACCTACCCGCTCCACGACATTACGGAGGGCAGCAACACGCCCTATGCGGCCAACCCGGGCTACGACTTCTCCACCGGCCTGGGCAGCCTGGACATCGCGCAGTTGAACTACGCGGTCCAGCACTCGCTCAACGTCCCGGCAGGCGCCAGCAACGCGATCCCAACGGTATCCCAGCCCGCCTGCACCACTGTGTCCGACACGTCGCCAAACGACGCCATGCCGCTGGGCGCCCAGAGCAACAACGACGCGCTGGACATTCAGGCGGTTGGATTCGCCTCTCCAACGGCGAGTAATGTGCTCAACATCCAGGGCCAGATGCGGCTCACCAATCTGAGCAACGGTCCGGGCGGGACACCGATGCAGTCGGGCAACGGAAACGTCTACTACGTTACCTTCCAGTATCACGGTGTGACGGACTTCCTGCAGGCACAGTACTCCACCAGCAACCCGGTGGCGCCAACGCCCAATCCAACCAACCCCACCGACCCGAACAACTTCACCACCTACAGTTACGGGCACATCGCTGTGTCCCCGACCGGGGGCAAGCAGTTCACCACAGACGGCGCCGCAACCGGTCATGTGGATCAGGCCAACAACCTGATCACCATCATGGCTCCTGCCAGCGGGTTCACCTTCCAGCAGACGAAGGCAGGCACCGTCGCGGGCGGAACAGCGCCGGCAGCCGGCTCGGTACTGGCGGCCACGGGTGGTCTGACCCAGGAAAGCGCCGGTACGGCCCAGGTAGGTGGTTTCCTGGAACAGGCGGACTCCGTCGGTCCCGGCGCCAATTACACCGTTGGCGCCTCCTGTACTAATGGCAAGCCGACAGCGGCCCGCGTGTCGCGCGCCACGGTCCAGCGCCACCAACACTCGCTCGTCTTCCACTGGACCATGAGCGCCAACAGCGCTGTCATCGGGTTTAACCTCTATTCCGGCGCCCACCGCCTGAACCGAGCTATCATCCCCGTACACAGTGCCAGCCACTACACCTACCGGACCAGCTACCGAGCTTCCGGCCGGTATACGCTCCACCTGCTGCTCCGGAACGGCGGCCAGACGCTGGTCTCCATCAGCTAAATAGCCGCGTCGACGCTACCGAGGGCGGTCCCATTTGGGGCCGCCCCCTTCTTGTATGGCTTCAATCGAACGAGCACGCCAAGGAGCAACATGAGGAAGCGGGACCGGTCGCAGGCAGCAACCGAGCGTGCGACCGAGTCCGATTGGCTCACCTTCACTCTGGTTGGCGTGGTTCTGGCGGTCACCCAGATGTCGTACTACTTGACCGCGGCGGCGCTACCGCTGTATCTGCGTGACCTGGGCGCTGCCCCCAGTCGCATTGGACTCCTGATTACCGGTGTCATGACCGATCTTTCCAACTTGAGCAGCGAAGCCAACCGCGGCGCCGCCATGTCTACCGGCGGCGGCAGCTTGAGCGCCGCGTTCTTCCTGGGAGGCACTGTCTCAGGCGTGCTGATCGGTCCCGGCGGCTTCGACGCGGTGCTGGCGGTGGGCGCTGTGTCCTGCCTCCTGGCAGTGCCGTTCGTGCTGGCCGAGCGCGGAATGGTAGAAACTGTCTGAAAAGGGTCATGAGCGAGCCAGACGACGGAGCATGATCCGCGACATGGTGATGTAAATGAGTGCCTCGCCCGTTGCCGGGAGCCGTTCGTAGTCCTTACTGAGGCGCCGGCT
>JAABUJ010000817.1_pt1 | contig 54130 bp, 57 predicted proteins | sample 5559131 | NCBI WGS metagenome assembly JAABUJ01 (sample SAMN10711875, study PRJNA513366) | rock metagenome | isolation source: Antarctica rocks | place: Antarctica: Victoria Land, Mt New Zealand nord | collected 2016-01-07
AGGTGTCTGGCCCGACTGACCCCATCATGCGGCGGCTCCACGCCGACCGCGAAGAGAAGCGAGTGACCCGCGGGAACGTTACCAACCCTGAGCAGGACGGCTTGACACCCCATTCCCCAATCAGAGAAGACTCTTAGACGCAGAGTCCTACACGGCGGTCACAAGTAGATGACGAACATTCGCTATCATTGATGATCAGTTATTGACGACAGGGATAGTGACGAGGCTGTTATGCTGTGTACTATTTTCGGTTCCGGAGAGGGTCTTGGAGCAGCGATTGCTCGGCGGTTCGGGCGCGAAGGGGGGCGGATCGCACTTGTGGCCCGTACCAAGCGACCTGACCTGGTAGGCGGCCTCAATGCAACGGGTATCGACGCTCGCGCCTTCCAGGCTGACGCCGCGAGCGAGCCGGAGGTCAAGCAGGCCTTCGCGTCGATTGAGTGCTGGGCCGGGGAGACTGACGTCCTGATCTACAATGCCGCCGCCATGCGTGCGGACCTCGCCTCAGAGCTGACCCCGTCGCGACTCCTCGAGGATATGGCGATCAACCTCGGAGGCGCGCTCGCGTGCGTCCAAGCGGTACTCCCAACGATGAGAGCCAAGCGGCGCGGCACGCTGATCTTCACCGGTGGCGGCTTGGCCCTGGAACCCTATCCGACTTGGACATCGCTCGCAGCTGGCAAAGCGGCGCTGCGCGCCTATTCGCTCGCCCTCCATAAAGACTTGGCTGGCGAAGGCATACGCGTTTGCGTGGTGGCGGTGTGCGGGATCGTTTCGCGAGGCGGCCCGTTCGACCCCAACCGCATCGCGGAAGTCTACTGGCAGGTACACGCTGGTCACGAGCCACCCTCGCGGGAGGTCGTTTACCTGCCCGATGGGGCGGATGCCTTCTACAACGATCCGGAGGGCATCTATCGGCCCGATTCATTTCCAATCACAGTACCGCTGGGGGCGAGATGAGCTTCATTCAAACCGTCGAGGATCAAGGCGACAATTCGGCTATTCTATTCTCAACTGATCAGATAACGACCCGCTCGACCTCGTCGAGGCTCATCTCATCCCGTCGCCGGTCGTAGAGCTGCGTCGTCCTGGTCGAAGCGTGGCTCGCCATGGCGGCCGCCTTCTCCAGCGTGCCGCCGTTCCTGAGGTAGGCCGTGATGCCGGTGGCCCGGAACGTGTGATTGCCGACTCTGGTCCCGATGCCGGCCGCCTCGGCCCGCCGACGGACCATGGCGAAGGCGTTTGCCTGGGGCAGGGGCGTGGTGGTGAGCCGGTCGGTTCCCCTGCCGATTGTGCGAAACAGCGTCCCCTTCGGGTTGGACCCCAGCCCGCAGCCGTCGATGTAGGCCTGCAGATAGGCCTCGAGGTTGTGGTGGCACGGCATTTCGTGGCGTTTGCCGCCCTTCTCGTTCAGCCGCACCCAGAGACGCCGGTTCTGCGTGAACACGTCCTCGACCCTCATGCCGGTCGCCGCCCCGATCCGGGCGAAGGAGTAGACCATCAGCCCGATCAAGGCCCGGTCGCGCAAGCCGATCGGCGTGGTGACGTCGACTGCGTCGAGTAGCTGCCGCGCCTCCTGCGGGTCGAGCACCGGCGTTCGGCCAACCCCGGTCGAGTGGCTCGGCCCTCGCACGGCCGAGGCCGGGTTGAAGGGCAGCGCCCCGCCCGAGGCCAGCCAGTCGAACAGCCGGCGAATGGCGGCCAGCCGCTGCTTGACGGTCGGGGCCGCCTGCATACGGCCAAGCTTCTCGACATAGGCCGCCACATGCAGAGACGCGACGTCGTGGATCGAGGCGACCCCATGCGCCTCCAACCAGGCCAGGAAGTCGCCCACGGCCCGCACGTAGGAACGCCGGGTGTTCGGGTTCCTGATCTGTGCCGTGAAGAATTCGAGGAAGCGGTAGCTGGCGCGCTCGCCCGCCGCGGCGATCAGCGGCGGAGGCGCGGACCTGGATGAGGGCCGGGCAGTGAGCTGGTTCATGTGCTGAATGCCCCGGGAAGGTCGCGCGCACCATGAAGCACGCGCACGATGCGCACCTCTTCGCCCAGCTCGCGGAAGAACAGCAGGTAGCGGCCGTGACGGATCGTCCTGAGCCCCGGGGCAATGTCGTCGCGCACCGGAAAGCTGCTCGGCCGCTCCGCCGCCTGTGCGGCCCTCGCCTCGAGTTCGGCGACGAAGCTCAAGGCCCGCTCAGGGTTGTCCTCGGCAATGTAACGCGCGATCGCCAGCAGGTCGGCACGCGCCGCGGGCGAGAACGTCAGCAGCTTCATCCTCGCGCTCGGCGTTCGGCGATCAGCGCACGGAGTTCAGCGAAGACCTCACCGGCCGGTATGCCGGGGCCGCTCTCGTCACCGGCCCGGATCGCCTCGCGCAGCACCTGGAGGTCGCGACGTTCGGCGTCACGGTGGCGTGCCCATTCCCGCAGCGCCTCGCGAACGACCTCGCTGGCCGAGGCGTATTCGCCGCCGGCGACGGTCTGGCGCAGGGTCGCGGCCATCTCGGCCGGCAGGGTGATGGTCATGCGCTCGATCGTCGACATGGAGAACTCCCGGTACGCGACATACGGTATCATACTTATGAAGCGTCACCGACGTCGTGGCAGATGTCCTTGGCGCCGACCCGGAGCGTCTCACCCTCCCTCAGGCGGCTCGTGCCTACATCTGATAAAGAATATTATCATACATAGAAGCGTGTCGCGCAAGCTCGTACCTCCAGCTCCGCAGATCGCGGTGGGAGCCAGCGGGGCGGCTCCTTGTCCTCGCTGTCGATCGCAATCCACTTCAAGCGGGCACAAGGGTGTTGCGAGCACTACGGCGGGCCGTAAGGCGAAATGGTCGCGCATCTCGGTGATGAGACATGGTGAAACGAGGAGCGGGGCATGCAAAGCTTTGTCGACGAGATCTGCCGCGATATGCTACGGATATCGCGGATACCCGTTAGGGATTGATGCCGGATCCCGACAAGAGGACAGACGTGCACCAGCATGGGGATGGCAAATGTCTAGTTATTATCTGGCAGGTAGCTATTACTCGGGCGGGTTCTATGGACCTGGTGGAGTTTTTTATTACTATGGAGATGGTCTTTGTAGTGTAGACTATGGTGCTTACGGATCTTATTACAATTCTTATGGTTCCTGTGGATACCCAGGAGCATTTTATGAAATTGGTGGGAGTTACTATTCCTATGCTAGCGGCAACGGCTACTACAATGTAGGCTACGGTGTTTATGGAACATAGTTATTGGGCTGTGGCGGTCCCATCGACATTCCATCCGAACGCCACTGGCTCGCCCGTTTCGACGACACGGAGGGCTGATAGGCAAACCCGTGCCGATCACTGAGGACCGGGAGGACTATGACGCGCTCCTGAAGGCGCTCGGGTCCTCCGTCCGTCTGGTTCGTCCCGGAGGCGACCCGTCACGATCGCAAGAACCTGTTCGCCGCGTTGGCCGCGCCCGGGCACGACGTCGTCCTGCTCAACTCCCTCGTGGCGCGCCGCTTCCAGGACAGCAGCCTCGAGCGCACCAAGACCGACGCCATCGATCACCTTCGCTGGCCAGTAGGGGTCGGGAAGAGCTTTCGCCCTCCCCGTCCTTCGAACCGTGCGGGCGGTCTTCCCGCACACGGCTCTCCAGTCGTTGGTTTCCTCATCGGGGATTGCGCGCGGCCCGCCAGGCCGTGTCCAGGGCGAACAGCCCGGCGGTCGCGAGTAGGCATTCGGCCAGCGTCGTTGGTCGTCAGCACAGCGTCCGAAGCCGGGCCGCTTCTCCTGCGCTCGCAGGATGGCGCGCAATCGCCTTGGGAATGAAGCCGTCAAAGGCGGTCACGGACCCCAATTTCTACCACCTCCGTGGAGCCAGCGTCTTATCGGTATTAGGTAGCAGGCTCACCTAGCCGCGCTGGCGGCTTCTGCTCCATTTTGGCGATCTTCACCTCACATTCGCGAGCAAGAAGTTGGAGAGCCTCGTTCGCCCGCTTGTCGTCGACGCTCTTCATCATGCGGCGGTAGCGAGCAGCTCGGTCGCGAAGGTGTTCGATTTCGGTCATTGGACCCGATCCCGCGCAAGTTAACCCATGTTAATCAGCGCGCGTAGGATTGGTTCATTCGCAGGGTGTCGCACCTTCGGGTGCTCACCAAGGCGCCCTAACCCCCTTCGGGCTCGGCAAGAGCCTCGAGAATCAGTCCCCGGTGGATGGTGAGTTGCTCCAAGAGGTCTCGGAGCACATGAAGCAGTTTTGTCGCTTCGATCGTATCGTGTCCGTCGCGATCCAAGGTAGCCACGAGGGCCTCCTGATGCGCGATCCTCCCCTCGGTCTCCGCAACATGGCGGTCTGCCTCCTGCAGGTGTCTCAGTTCCATTCCGTGACGTGGCATTCCTCACCATAGCAGAAGGCTGCCTCAATGGGCGGCCTCTTCGTTTGTGGATGGTGACGACGATCCGACAATCGTGGAGCCGGTAGCGGCCGTGGCGTGAGGCACGGGATCGGGGTGGCTAGAACGGGATGTCGTCGTCGATAGCGTCGGACATGCTGCCGCTTCTCTGCTCCATCGGAGATGACCGGCCAAAAGGGCGCCGGTACCTGACATCATCGGCGCACCAGTGGTGAGGTCGTAGACGACTAAGCGCGGGGCGCCGAAGCGGCGGGTGGGCATAGACCGTATCTCCCTCTTCGGTTTGGGCATCGTCACACCGTCGGGTATGGTCCCGTGAAAAGGTCGCCAAGCGCGCGCCGGGCTAGGTAGGTCAGCCGCCGGCGCCGCAGGTGCTCGGCCTTGTCGTGCAGGATATGGCAGCGCTGGCAGAGCGCGGCGAGGTTGCGCGGTCTGTTGTGCGTGGGATCGTGGTCGCGATGCGCCGTGGCCAGCACCACGCGCGTCGTCCGAGCCTGCATCAGCAGCCCGCCGGCATTTGGCACGGTCCTCCGCAGGACACGGCCCTCACCGTCGCGCCAGGCGCCTCGCTCGGCATCCCACCATCGCCCGCCGCCGAGGTGGATCACCAGACGTCCGTGCGGCCGGCCGCAGCCCTCGCAACGTCCCTGAGCCCGCTTGAAGCGGATCACCATCGACAGCTCGCGCCAGTCGATCGGATAGAGCCAGCGAAGTTCGCGGCGGATCGGCACGGGTTTAGCTCTCCGCTTTCGGCTTGCGGCCGCGCCGGCGCGGCGTGCGCCCGGCAGCCCGATCAAGGGCGCGGTAGAGCGTGGTCCGCCCGACCCCGACCCGCGCGGCGATCTCCGCCATGGAGAGATCCTGGTCCGCCATGAGGCGCCGCGCCGTGTCGAGGTGGGCCGGCGTGACGGTCGGCTTGCGCCCGCCGAGCCGGCCGCGGGCACGGGCGGCCGACAGGCCTGCCCTGGTGCGCTCGCGAATGAGGTTGCGCTCCATCTCGGCGAACACGGCCCCGATCTGGAGCATCGCCTTGCCCATGCTGGTCGAGGGGTCGATGCCGTCCTGGAGAGATCTGAGCTTCACGCCGTCGCGCTCGAACTGCTCGAGCAGGCCGACGAGCTGGTGGGTGGTGCGCCCGAGCCGGTCGAGCTTCCACACCACGAGTGTGTCGCCGGGGCGCAGGTGCGACAGCGCCTGGGTCAGCCCGGGTCGGTCGGAGCGGGCGCCCGACGCGCGGTCCTCGAAGACGCGGTGGCAGCCGGCCTTCTCCAGCGCGTCCTGCTGCAGGTCGAGGCGCTGATCGTCGGTGCTGACGCGCGCGTAACCGATGAGGAGACTGGCCGGAGCTGCCGGGGCAGGGGAGGCGCGCTTCTTCGTTCCAGAACTCATGGACGAGAGTCGCATGCGTACTCTGTTTGTGCAACAGAGTTGTGGAGCAATTTACGCCCCAGCTTTGCGGTTTTTCTCGGCCCTTGCGGAATCGTCCCGCATACGGCCGTTTGTGGAGCGAAGCGGCCCATCGTGCAAGGAGATAAAGAGTGCCAGCGACGGTGCGCGGAGTTCGTGCGCTCCGATCAAGAGTCGCCGGCCGGCTCGTTCCCACTGCGCAGGATTGTTTATGGGACCGTCGGGAACGGACCCGTTCGCGGAGGCGAGCAGTGTTCCGAGGTCCGGAACGGCAATACCGAAGGCGCAAAGCCGGTCTGCAATTGCTTGTACCAAGTGTCCTCGTCCCGCGCCGTCTGTTCGTCAGCTTTGACGCTGCTCACGATGGCGTAGATCAGGCCGCCGATCGCCGCTATGCCTCGACCACACCCGCAACCGTCCCCGCCACGGCACGGTGACCCGCTCGGTTGCACTGAACGGGTGACTCCGGTTCGCGATCACGGCTCCCCGGGCGGCGGCGGATCGACGGGCGGGTTGGAGGAGGGCGCATTCCCGCCGGTGATCCCGAACTGCGTGAGTTCGGGCTGGATCTGGCCCGTGTAGTCGTCCACGTGCTTGGCCCCCTCGACTATGCCGTAAATGCCGAGGCCGACCGCGCCGAGTCCGGCCACGACCCCACCGACAATGCCAAGGGTGGCGCTGGTCGCGGCAACCGCCGCCACGTCGGCTCCGAGATCGATCCCGAGCGAGTCGGCAATGCCGAGGCCGCCTTCAATGGCCGCCGATACACCGCTCCAGGCGCCCGTGATGCCGTTCGCGATGCCCACGCCCCCGGAGGCCGGGTCGCCGTTCTTGAGCGATTGCACCCCGCTGAAAATGCCCAGCGCACCGCCGATGATGCCGCCGGCGCCACCGATCGCCTTTCCCGCGCTCTCGATACCTTTGAGTTCGTTGGTCGAGAAGGTCTTGCCCAAGGAGCTCTTGGCATATTTGGACCCACCCTCCAGGACGCCGCCGATGGCCTGCATTCCAGTCGCTATGACGCTGGCCTTGACGGTCCCGGACCCCGAACCCGCGCCCTCGACCCCTTTCGCCAACAGGACACCGGTGTTGAAGACCGCACCGACGGCATGCATGACGCCTTTATTGTAGGCGTCCGCCGCCACACCTTTAGGCGCCGGGATGGCTGGATTGTCCGAATTTTGCTGTTTGGCGAGCTTGTTGAGCGCGTCCTGCAGTTTGGTCCCGTTACGCACGTCCGCGAAGACGGTTCCCACCGCGTTGACGATCTGGTCGGGCTTCAGCGTGGCCCCATTGCTGTCCTTGCCGAGGTCCGGGTTTTGCGCGATCGCTTGCGTGATGGCGTCCGTCAGCTTGGCCTTGTCGAGATTACCGTTCTTATCCGCGAAAGCCGTGTTCACGTCGGCCTGCGTCGCATTGCCGAGCAGACCATCCGAGACCGTATCCGAGAAGGTCTGCTGAAGCTTTTGCGCATTGTCGGACACGAATTTCGTCGGCAACACGGCTCCGAAATTGGCCGCATCGATGCTGAATTGTTGCACGGCCGTCCCGGTATCGGTGCCGCCGTCGATGGCATCTTTCAGACCTTTGCCGCTCAGGATGTCGTCGGTATAGGCCTGCTGCAACGCTCCTTGCTGACCAGACTTGTCCGCAATCTTTTGCAGGTCGAGGTCGGGCTTGGGCTTGCCATCGGTGCCCAGCGCCGTCGACAGGACGTTCGCGGTCTGAACGAAGGATTGCAAGCCGGCCTCCGTCGTGACCTTGATGCCGTTCGCGTCCTTGGTGTTAAGCGAATCGGTCAGTGCTTTCCCGCTCTGCAGGTCACCGTCGTAGAAGGACTGTAGACCCTTCTGCAGGGCCGGGTCGGCGAAGGCGATGGTCTGCAGCGACTTCGCGCGATTGTCGGCCGAGAATTTCTGCACGTCGGGATCTGCGGTGAGTTGCGCGATCTTCGTCGCGATATCGCCTTTGACCTGATTGGGATCGGCGTTGACCAGCCCCGGCTTTTTCGGATCGGGACTCAGGCCGTTCATGTTGTTGACGGCGCCCGCCCACTCGCCGCCGTCGTTCCCCGCAGTCACCCTGGCGTTGGTATCGGTCAATTGCTGCAACACCGCAGCTTTCTGCTCCCCGGTATACTTTCCCGGATTGGCAAAAACGTCAGGTCCAAGCTTCGAAATGTCGACATTCGCCACGCTATTGCGATCCGCGGCGTCGCTGAGCAGGCTTCCGAGCGCCGCTCCCGTCAACGACGGTGCCTGCTTGGACATCCAATCCGTGATGTTGCCGCCCCCGGCGATCCCGTCAGGTTTGGAAGTGGCCAGATCCTGGCCGCCGGTATCGAGTTGGCTGAACATGCCAGGCTGCGACCAGAGCCGAGCGGCATCTTTCAGCGCGGAACCCATGCTCGCGGTGTCGGCGATCTTCCCGAGGTCCCCGGATCGCAAATTGCCATCGACCAAACGCTTGGGATCGGTGCTGCCGGCGGAGAACAGGGTCTGGTTGCCGCGGACGATGGCGGCCGATTGCGCGAGCGCCTTGGTGGCGTCGGAGGCACCCGGATTGGCCTTGACGAAATCGCCGTAGGAATTGGCTCCCGCCTTGGCGTCGTCAGTCGCTTTGTTGACGAAGTTGACGACGTCTTTCTGCGTGATGGTGCCTGATTTACCGTCGCCGGACCCGATGGCCTTCATCATGGCCGGGCTCTGTTCGATATATTTCAGGGCGTCCTTGCCCTCCTGAGGAATATCGGTCGGTACTTTGCTGAAATCGGTGACGCCGGAAGACAGGCCCCAGGCGTGCCAATTGGCAGCCAAGTTCCGCGCGGCGTCGAGCGGGGCGTTGAGATCGGACTTCTGAGGATCGCTCAGGCCGGTTGCGGAAGTCCAGGGATCCGTCTTTTTCGAATCGACCGAGCCGGCGTCCGACTTGGCGTCTTTGACGAACTTGTCGACGTCGGCCTTGGTCAGCGGGTCACCAGCCTTGCCACCGTTACCCTTGATCATCGAGTCATAGAGAGTGGTGTCGTTGTTGACGAACTTCAGGGCATCCTGCAGGTCCTGCGGAAGCTTGGAGCTTGGATTGGAGAAATCCGTTCCGGACATCTTGCCGACCTTGTATTTGTCCCAGTCGGCCGACAGCGTTTCAGCCGCTTTCGCCGATGGTCCGTCAGCCGTTTTTGAGCCACCTTGCCCCACGGGTGTCACAGGACCTACGGCCCCGAATGTCAGATGGGCGACCCCCGTCAGGGGTCCGGAAAGCTCGACAAGGGCAGCCGCGCGCTGCATCGGCGACAGACGAAGCATGCTGCGGACCAGTCCTGCAGACACGATGGCCAGAACGCGCCGGCCGGCGACCGCCGCGTAGGCCTCGACCGAGACCGCGCTGGCGCCATCCACGACCGCATCCGGCTCGCGCACCGCCGCCGTGCGCCGATCACGAAGCACCACATGGCCGGGCTCTGCATCCTGGTGCTCCGGGGCAGACAGGAACACGATCTCATCGAACCCGTCCCGCGCAGAGCGAGCCGCCAGCGCCAAACAATTGGCCGGACCCGCGCTCGGTTCATAGGTCAGCAGACTCGTCGGGACAGACGTGTCATGAGACCAGGATCCTTGCTGAGCATCGTTTGCCATGGTTGCTCCCCTTGGGGTTCGATTTGCAGGTTCTTGCTTAAGGTGTTGAAGGGGCTTGGGCCTTTGCCGGTTAAGCGTTGCCGAAGCTGGCCTTGATGGTGTTGCTCTGGGTGGCGCTCATCGGGTTTTGCCCCTGCGCCAGCGTATCGTCGTTCGGGTGCAGGTAGGCGCCCGTCGTGCCGAGCTGGCCCGCCATATAGGCGCCGCCGGCCTGCATCTGCGCGTTGGAGCCGTCGTACCAGCCGGCGACGGTTTTGTTGCCGCCGGAGTCGGTCGTCACGAGGCTCGGGTCAGCACCCCCCGCGATGCTCTTGCTGTCGCCCTTGTTGAGGCCGGCCCCGTCGCTGAGCGAGATCGAAGCGTTGCGCCCATCGATGTAACTGACGTCCGGGTATTTCATCTTGCCGTCCTTGTCGGCCTCGTATTCGAGGCGGCTGGCGCTGGGCTGGAACTTGCCCGTCGCATCCGCCTGCGCCGCGAAGCCGGCCTCGCCGTTTTCGTAGTGGAGCGTGCCGGTTTGGCCGGGCTGCAAGGTGATCACGGCCGACGGCGCTGTCGCCGATTCGCCGTTCTTGGACTTGCCCACCGTGATGGCATGGTCCTGCGTGTTGGTGATCTCCATCGCGTTCGGCCCCGTTCCGGCCGAGGTGCTGGACGGGGCCGGACTACCAGTCGGGGCGTCTGGTGCGCCCGGCGTCTTGGCACTTGGCGCAGCCGGAGCGCTCGGGCTCCCTCCGTCCGCCGTGGACGGCGTCGCGGGTTTTTGGACCGGAGCTACGGCGGGGCCGCCGGGTTGTGTCGTCCCTCGCGCGCCGCCGGCCACCACTTGAGAACCGCTGGCCGCCGATCCCGTCAGTTGCGTCAGCAGTTGCTGGAGCAGTGACACCAGCTCCTTGATGAGGTTGGCTTGGCCGCCCTGGTTGCCGGCTGGTGGACCGCTCGCGGCGGCCGCCTGATTGAACGCTGCTGCTTGCGCTCCACCGGCGTTGCTTGCGCCACTCTGATAGGAGCCGGCGCCGACGCTCGGGAACTGGTTCGTGACGCTATTCACAGGCATGGAGGCTCTCCTAATTGCGTCGGATATTGGTCAGCCGGACTGGCTGCGGCTTGGTGGACAAACGCTTCGATCTCGCGCGACGACGCCGGACGGCGGGACCGGATGAAGCGGACGCTTCACCCGGCACCTTGTTCACCTGCGATTGCCGGCAATGTTGTTGGCGCCATTGCCCGTGCCTGGCTGATAGCCGGCCGCGATCTGCGCCCGATCGGTTAGACCCGCCGCCGGCGTCCAGCTCAGCGCGGCCGCGAGGTCGCTTGAGGAGCCGCCCATCGTCTTGCCGCTGACCGCGCCATTCGAAGCGGAATCGGTGCCGCTGGATGCCGGGGTGGCCCCACCCGGGGTATTCCCGACCGGCGGGTTGGCGATCCCGGTGCTGGGCGCGGCAGATATGCCGGGGCCGGACTGCGCCGCGCTTGGGCCGGCCGCGCCGGACGCGGTAGGATCGGGAGCGGCCGGACCACCGGCGCTTCGGCCGGTCTGGGCGAGTTGCTCGAGCACCGGGAGGAGCTGCTTGAGAAGGGAGGCGACGTTGGCGCTGGCCGGCCCCGCGCTTTGAGTTCCACCGGCCGCCGATCCGGATAGTTGGGTCAGCAATTGCTGGAGCAACGAAACGATCTGCCGAAGGAGCCCGGCTTGGCCATCCGGGCTCGCAACCGCGGTGCCACTCGCCGGGCTCGCACCTTGCGGCGATTCCGGTGCTGGGCGCGGGGCGGTCAGGCTCACCGGAGCCGCGCCGGGGGACAGCGAGGCGAGCTCGCCCTGCAACAGGCCGATCGACTGCTGGACCGAGGACACCCCGGCCGCGCTGCCGGAACCCGCCGCCTGGCCCGGCGTCGGCTGCGAGCCTTGTTGGCCCGGCATGGCGCCGCTCACCAGGGTACCGGAACCCGCCGAGCCGGCGACGGAGGCGCTCATCTGCTCCAGCAGCAGGGTGACGAGCTTCTGCATCAGTGAGACCAACTCGGGGCTGACGGCCCCCGGCGTCTTCGCAGCGCCTCCCATTCCGTCGAGCGACGTCTGGTTCGTCTTGTCGCTCAGTTGCACGCCGGCGGCGTTGACCAGCGTGTAGAGGCCGCCACCCTGCGCCGTGGTCATGACCGTGCGGTTTGGGTCGTTGAAGCCCTGGGCCGAACCGGCGCCGCCCTGCTGCAAGGTGCTGGTCGTGACCTTCGCGGAACCGTCGGCGGAATAGAAGCCGGACTCGACCACCGTCTGGCCGCTCTTCGTCACCGCGAGCGAATCGATATGCGAGAATCCGTTGGTCTCAGCAGTCGGCTTGAACTGGACCTGCGTGCCGTCGGCGAGGTCGATCTCCAGCCCGTTCTTCTGGAACTCGGCTCGGTCGCCATCGCTGGTGTAGACGTGGGGGTCGCCGTAGACGTCGACGAAGCTGTTCGTGGTCTTGTCCATGATGGACACCATGCCGTCGCCGGCCGCGATGCTGTCGTTGGGCCGGGTGTAGCCGTTCGACCCGATGATGACGTAGCGCCCGGTATCGATCGTGTCGCCGCTGACCGTCAGGCCGGCGCTCGAGCTGCCCGACGCCGCCCGGCTGAACGCATTGGCTTGAGCGCCGGTCGAGGCGCCGCCGTCGCCCGCCCCAGTGGTCAGCGAGTTCATGCGTCCGTTTACAGCAGTCATGACGTTCTCCTTCTCGGGTGTAAGCGCGTTCTCTATTGGCCGCCCTGGACTCGTAGCAGCAGGCTCCATTTGTCCGGTTTCGCAACCATGATGGATCGGCACCGCGGGCCGGCGGTCATGCCCGTCCCCCGACAGCGACGAGGTGCGGCGTCTCGCGAACCATCTGCGGCGTGGGGGGCGACAGCATCTGCGCGCTTCGCAACGTGGCGAGGACCTCGAGCCTGAAATCCTGCGCGAGTTCGCCGTGCGTCAGAACCGGCATGTCGGTGCCCTGCCGGTTCAGCGAAGCACGCAGGTGTCGGCGGAGTTCCGCCGAGGCCAGGACTGCCGGCTGCCCGCCCTCCCGCGTCCCCTGCGCCACGATCTGCCGCAGGGTCGCCAGCAAGCGTTCCGACGTGGCGGGATCCAGGACGAGCTGCATGCCGGCGGGCGTCGTCTGGACCAGAGCACGAAGTGCCTCGTCCAGCGGTGCTTCGATCAATACGACGGCCAGCACCTTGTCGGGCCCGGCCAGCGCGTGGCAGATCTGGCGGCGCAGCGCGACGCGGACGTGTTCGGCCAGGACGGCGGTGTTGGCCTCCCGGGCGCCCCATTCGGCCAGGGCTTCGAGGATCGCGCGAAGATTGGCGACCGAGACCTGCTCGTCGAGAAGGCGCCTCAGCACCTCGGCGAGACGCGTCACCGGTGTCGCCTTGGTGGCTTCGCGCACCAGGTCGGCGTAGCCGTGCTCCATGCCGTTCAGCAAGCCCTGCGTCTCCTGGATGCCAACGAACTGACCGGCGGTCCGGCTGAGGATCCGGCGCAGCTCCGGCAGGATGTCGTCCGGTCGATCCCCGGCGCCCTCGCCCGACGGCACCCCGTTGACGTCGAGGCGCCAGGACCGAGGCGGAAGGTCGTCGTTCACCGATCCCAGCAACCGCGGTACCGCAATGCCCAGAACGGTCCCGAGGTCGAGCCGCATGGCGTCGAAAGCCTCGTTCAACGGCTTCAGATCGTTGGCGAACGAACCGCCCAGGCTGACTTTCAGCGCGGCGGCTTCGTGGATGGCCCGCTCGGCGCCGCGCGCTGCGGCGGCGAAACTCCGCTCCTTCGCCTTGGCGCGGCCCGCGAGCGCCCAGCCAACCGCGCCGACTACGATCGCCAGGGTCAGGAACACCGCGGCGGGAAATCCCGGGACGAACGCCAAGGCCGCCAGCACGAGCGCGGAAATCTGCAGGGTCCGCGGTTCACCCGTCAGCTGGGACATGATGTCCCGACCAAGATTGCTGCCGGCCTCCGACGTGACCCGCGTGACGATGACGCCGGCCGTCAGCGAAATCAGCAGGGCCGGGATCTGGGCGATGAGCCCGTCGCCGACGGCGAGGAGCGAATAGGTGTGGACCGCCTCGGCAAACGACATGCCGCGCTGCAGGCAGCCGATCGTCATGCCGCCGACGAGGTTGACCACGATGATCACGAGGCTCGCGATCGCGTCGCCCTTCACGAACTTCATCGCGCCGTCCATGGCGCCGTAAAGCTGGCTCTCCTTCTCCAGCGTGCGCCGCCGCTGGCGCGCTTCCTTCTGGTCGATGTCGCCGTTTTTCAGGTCGGTATCGATGCTGATCTGCTTCCCGGGCAGCGCATCCAAGGTGAAGCGCGCCGCGACCTCGGCCACGCGCTCGCTGCCCTTGGTTATGACCACGAACTGTACGATCGTGATGATGAGGTAGACCACGAGGCCGACCACGACATTGCCGGCGATCACGAATTCGCCGAACGTGCGGATGATCTCGCCGGCGTCGGCCTGGACCAGCACCATCCGGCTAGTGGTGATGGAGAGCGACAGCCGGAACGCGGTGGTGATCAGGATGATCGATGGAAGCGTCGAGAACTCGACGGGGCCGCTGATGTGGATCGCGACCATCATGAGCAACATCGCGAGACCGATGTTGCCGGCGATGAGCACGTCCGCGAAGGCCGTCGGGATCGGCAGGATCATCATGGCCATGGTGAGGACCAGCATCCCCACGAGGGCCAGTTCCTGTCGCGCCGCGATGCGCTCCAGCAACGCCATGAGAAGGGGCGGCCGCGCCATCAGAATCGCACCGCGAGAGCTTGGCCGCCGCGCTTGACGAGCACGTGTTTCGCGTCGATGCCGCTGATCGTCCAGCCGCTAGACAGGACCGTGCCGACGAAGAGCTTGTCGCCGCTCCCGTTGATCACATAGGGGCTCCGCCCCGGCCAGACCGCCTGGACCGTGAGGGGTGGCGCCTCGGCGGACACGCGCACTTGATCGACGAGAACGACTCGGCCACCCGCGGCGCCGTCGAACCAACGGCCGGCCTCGTGCCAAGCCGTTTCCTGTTGCGGCATGATCTGCCCACGGGCCTCGATGGACCCGTCGGGCTGGCTCGTCAGGGCGATGGCGTCGAGCCCGGAGGCCCCGAGATGCTGCCGCAGGCCTTGCAACGTCGCCGTGAGTTGCTGGCTCGATTGGGATGCGGAATGCACGGCTGCGGCTGGAATGGACGCGGTGGTCTCGGACGAGATGCCATAGGCCTCGACCGGCGGGGCCGCGTCGAGAGAGCCCATGACGCTCAGGAGCGCGGTCAAGAGCACGCCTCCCGCGAGCACCGGCAGGTACGACCTCAGCCTCGAGCCAACAGGCCGGACCGCTCGGTTGAGCTTGGACGACGGCAATTCCAGCCTGAAAGGGATCGCGCCACTCGTGAACCGGAGGCCGTCGGTGCAGCGCTTCGAGGTTCCGATGGAAAGAATCTTGCGGCCGGACAGCTTCACAGGCGCATCGACCGCGTGCAGCACCACACTGCCGTCGTGATAGTTTAACGCGAAAGACGTTCTGGCGGGCCCGAGATCGAAAAGGACGATGTCGTTGTCGGGCGCGGCGCCTGCCCGGTTGCTACCCGCTTTGAGACTGGCGCGGGCCTCTCGATGGACGCCACCCTCGACGATCAATGTGGGGGCCGTGGATCGCTCGTTCGGCATGGCGTGGTCCTCCAGCTAGGTTCGCTGACTTGAGGAGGCGGAGGCCCGGAAAGTCCGGGCCTCCCTTCGACGGTATCAGCCGATGTTGGGGCGCTGCTGTGCAGCAGTTTCCTCGGCGCCGTCGACCGTCTTGGCGACCGTGATCTTCATGTTGGTTTCGGTCGCCAGCGCGAACGCGTCGTTCATCTGCTGAATCTCTTTGTCGACTGAGGCCGAGCCCGATGAAAGCGCGCCAGAGCTGTTGGTGGGTGCGTTGCCGGCGCCGACGCTGCTGGTATCTGCCATGACTATTCTCCTTGCTGCTGGTGGAGGGGGGTAAAGAGCCCGTGATGGGCTATCCTCGGATCGGCCCCCTTGGAGGCCGATCCGTTTCGAGCGGCCGTTCAGGCCGCCTCGTTCCCAACCTGCGAACCCAGGTTCGAGACCTGGCCGCCCGCCGTGGGGGATCCTTGCGACTGTGAAAAGCTCGCCGCAGCTTTGTCGTAGTCGGCGAAATTGACCTGCGGCCCCGTTCCATTCGCATTGGCCAGCATGGCATCGATCTCCGACCCAGGGATGCCCATCCCGGGGTTGTAGGAGGCCGGCGCGGCTGGGGCCTGAGGCTGCGCCTGGGTGCTGATAGCCGCCGGTGCGCCTTGACCTTGCGGCTGAAGCTGAGCAAGCAGCTCCTTGATCAGGGTCGCGGTCTGGGCCGTACCGCCGGCCGAGCCTGCCGAGGCCGCGGAAGCTGGGGACCCTTCCGTTCCGAGAGCCTGCTGCAGGAGCGAAACCAACTGCTTGATCAGGGATGTCAACTCGGCGTTCGGGGCGGAACCGCTTGATCCGGCGCTCGGGGCGGGTGCTTGCGACGGGGCGGGTGTCTGCGACGGCACGGCAGCGCCGGCCGGCACGGACGATCCGCCCTGCGATTGCTGCAGCAGCGAGATCAACTTCGGGACGAGGGTGTTGAGGCTGTCTTGGCCGCCGGACGGGGCGGAAGCAGACGGAGCGTTGCCGGACGGGGCGGAGGTTGGCGTGGCGGCGCCGGACGGGGCGGAGCTCGGCGCAGCGCCGCTGGTCGGGCCTGCCGGTGTCGGCGCTCCAGCCGGCTGAGTGGCAGCCGATGCTCCCGATGCTCCGGAACCGACCGTGCTGATCAGCTGCTGCAGCAAGGGGATCAACTGCTTGATCAGGGAGGCGACATCGGTGTTGGAGGTCGACCCTGCACCCGTGCCGGGCGCGGAACCAGTGATCGAGCTGTCGTTCTGCTTCACACCGCCGTTCGACCCGGACGACGCGGCAGCGTTGAAATCGGCGATATGCGACGAATTCCCCTGACTGGAGGTTACGCTCGATGGGCTGGAATAATCCCCTGGCGAGGAAGCGATAGGACTCGGCATGGCCAGTTCTCCTTGGGTGTGATGGAAGGTCGTACTCAGTCGTATTCGGGCCGACGCAGACTGAGTGTTAACTTGGAGCGTCGGGATTGCTGGTGTCATCGTTGATGGCGGATATCGTGTCGTTTTCGGAACTCTGCAGCTCCATTCCCATGAACTTCACGACGCCGTCGGAAAAAGCCTGCTGCAACTGTGACGCGGCCGGATCGTTGCTTGGATCTATGGGCGCGGTCCCACCTACTTGTCCCACTGGGGTGACATCGGTCATCTTGGATGTTCCTTAGTTGCTACCGAGTAAGCTACGCCGGACTTTACGGGAACTGAACCCGGCTCATCGAAGAGCCGCGGAATACGACCAGCGTCTCTGCGCCGGCCGGCTCGCGTTTAACCTCTTTCTCAGTTGCCAGGGCCGCGGCCGCCTGCTGGACCATCGCCAGGTAGCGCGGCGGTCCCGAAGCCAGGGCGATGCTCGGTCCAAGCCCGGTTCGCAACTGAAACCGCTGATCCAGAAGTCCCGCCGACGCCAAGGCGTCGCGGAGTTTCGAGAAACTCACCGCCTGCAACGGCAACAAGCGGGTCTGCGCTTCGGACGTCGCACTGATCGAGATCACCGCGCCGTCGAAATACCAGTCGAGCCCGAACGCCTGGGCCAGGTTACTGAGAAATTCCCGAGGGGGAGCACTCGGCAGTCGCCCGTGTACCCTGCCTTGAACCGCGTCGGACAAGACGATCCGCAAGCCCGTATTGGTGCCGAACTGCGTCAAGACAGTTCGCAAATCCTGGTCGACTACGACGTAGTCATAGGCCGTGGTCGGCCATATCGGCTCCGCCGCCGTCACGTTTCCGGGGGCGAGCAACGCCGCACATAAGCCCGCTGAGATCGGGTGCCAGATCCGCATCTTCGGTCTGCTCCGCCGCTGGTCTTGCACTAACCTTGGATCACAAACGGCACGGACCGGCAAGTGTAAAACGCGTAAATATTTTTTCGCACTGCCATCATGGCGCTTGGTTGTGTCATCAATCCGTCAATCAACTGTAACATTCGGTATAGAGCTGCCGTAATCTCGCTTTTGTAGGAACGGCCCGCGGAACTATGTTCGTTTCGACTTGCCAGTGTGCTGTGTGACCGATAGTCTGATGCGGAGCCGATGCTCAATGAAGGAGCAGGCGTCGCGATCCCGGTGCGCGATGCGCCATGTGGGTTGCTGGCCGAAGCGGAGTGTTGCCATGATCGAGGGATTGGCGATTGAAGCGATCGCCGGGGCGCAGCAATCGGCTGCCATCCAGGGTCCGGGCTCGGGCGGCCCTCAGACCATCGACCTGCCGACGGATGCGCTGCAGCAGCCGTCCGGCGCCCATGCGGTCGATTTCGCCCGCGCCATTGCGGGCGCACCGTCCCCAGAAGTGCAAGCGGCGCCACCGGCTTCGGCCGATGGCTGGGCCGGTCGGATCGCGCATCAGGCCGATGCGCTCGCCTCCCACCTAAAGATGCCGCCGACCGACGGCCAGTCTCCGGAAGCAGCTTCGGCGGCGGCCGCCGACGCCCCACACGCCGCGGGGTTTGACAAGGACACGATGGCGGCGGCCGTTTCGCAGATGGAGCGAGCCTACATGTTCGCCATCGAGACCACGATGGCGAGCCGTGGCTCGACCGAGTCGACCAAGATCTTCAATACCTTGTTGAAGGGCCAGTGATGTGGACCCGCCTTGCGCTTGGGACAAGAGCAGCCGTGCTCACCGCGACGGCACTAATTTTGTGCGCTTGTCAGACAGAGCTCTACACCGCGCTGCCCGAGCAGGAGGCCAACGAGATGCTGGCGGTTCTGCTGCACAACGGATTGAGCGTCGCCAAGACGCAGAACAAGGACGGTACAGACACGATCGTGATCGAGGAGAAGCAATTCGCAACGGCTGTCGAACTGCTTCGCACCCGAGGCTATCCGAGGGAAAAGTTCAGCACCATCAACGATGTCTTTCAACCGAGCGGCCTCGTGGCGTCCCCGGTGCAGGAGCAGGCTCGATTTCTCTGGGCGCTCGGGCAGGAACTGTCCCGCACGGTCTCGCAGATCGACGGCGTGCTGACGGCTCGGGTCCAGGTAGTGCTGCCCGATAACGATCTCCTGAAACGCGACCCGACCCCCTCATCCGCCTCCGTTTTCGTTCGCTATGACCAGTCAAGCCAAGTCACGAGCCTCGTGTCGCAAATCAAGATGCTGGTGGCCAACAGCGTGCAGGGGTTGAATTACGACAAGGTTTCCGTGGTGCTGGTGCCGGTACCGCATGTCGACGCCCCGATCCGCATGGCGGCAGCGGCACCCGACTGGCAGCTACCGGGGTTGATCGGCGGCGGCGCCATCGTGATCATGGCCTCGATCGTGCTCATGTTCCGCCGTTGGATTGGCGCACTCCTGGCCCGGACGAAATCGCCCCTGCTGGAGCCCGCAGAGTGACCGAGGTCGACGTGCTGCGAGCCGCGCCGCTCGACCGGCTTGCCGCCCTTCTGGGACACGGTGTCTCCTCAGCCCTCATCGGCCGGCTCGTCGGCTCGGCGCGCCTGCGAACCCGGTTGGCCGGGCTGATCTCGTCGCGGCTGGGCGACCTCGGTGATCTCGATCGCCATCAGGTCTCGGCTCTGGCCATGACGCCGGACGGGCTCCTCGACCTGTCGACCCGGGCGGGGGTCGTCTGGCATGCCGCCGCCATCGCCCGGATCATCGACGGAGCGTCGCGCCGGGCCCTTCTCGTCGCGCTGGGTGAGCACCGTTACAGTCTGGCGTTGGCCGGCCTCGGCCTAGCGCAGCCGGGCGCGACCCTCGATCCGTCGCCGGACGGCATCGTCGCGGCGGTCGCAGCCGATGGCGCGGCCTGCCTCGCCGCTTGGTGCGAGGCTCAACCCGCGACGGTCGCGGGCCGCTTGAGACTGATTCGACCGGACGGGTTGCCGGGAACCGCCCATGCGACGTCCGGCCCGGCCATCGTCGCTTGGTTGCTCGATCGCTGACCGTGTCGAACTTGCCATCATCGCCCTTCATTATCCGGGCCGACAAGGTTCGCGCCCATGAGGACGCGCGCGCCATTCTGGCCGATGCCGAGGCGGAGGCCGCCCGCATCAGCGCCGGAATGGATGCCGAACGGCACGAAGCCTTGCGGGAAGCCAGGCAGGAAGGGCTGCGTCAGGGCCTTGCTGAAGCCGCGGCCCTGGCGGCCAGCGCGGCCGCCGCCGTCGACGTGTTCTGGCGGGAGCGCGAGGCCGAATTGGGCGAGGTGGCACTCGCCGTGGCCCATCGTGTGCTGGCCAGCCTACCGACGAACGAAACCACTACGCGGCTGGCGTCGGCGGCCATCGCCGAACACGGGAGCGACATCCGACTGACGGTCCGAACGGCGCCGGAAGCCGCCGCCGTCCTGCGCGGCGTCTTACAGGACAGCGAGGGCGGCGCCCGCGTCACGGTGATAGCCGATCCCACCGCCGCGCCCGGCGAGTGCACGCTCGTGCATCCTCGTGGGCGTACCGAAGTGGGCCTCCTGGCGCAGTTCCGTGCCATGCTGACGTCGCTGCCCGGCGGTCGTCCTTCCGATCTGGAACCGGGCCGATGAGCGGCGGCCGGCTTGCCGACGGCCTCGGCCGGCTCGGGCAACGGGTCGAAGCTCTGGAGCCGCGGCAGACGCGCGGCAGGGTCGTCCGCGCGGTCGGCACGGTGTTGCGGGCCGTGCTGCCCGAGGCGAGGCTCGGGGAACTATGCCGCCTGCACGATCGAGGTCGGCACGAGCCGTTGCTCGCCGAAGTCGTCGGCCTCGACGGCGACGAAGCCATCCTGGCGCCGGTCGGCGACATGCTGGGCCTTTCCGCCGGCGCCGAGGTCGAGCGGACCGGGGATGTGCTCCGCGTTCCGACCGGCGACGCGCTGCTCGGCCGCGTGCTGGACGGGCTCGGCCGCCCGCTCGACGCGGCGACACGCGGGCCGCTCGGGCCTTGCCCCCGCCGCCCCGTCAACGTCTCGCCGCCGCCCGCACTCGAGCGACGTCTGGTGGAGCGGGTGCTGCCGCTCGGCGTGCGCGCCATCGACGGTCTCGCGACCTGCGGCGAGGGGCAGCGTCTGGGCATCTACGGCGAACCGGGGGGCGGTAAATCGACCCTTCTCGCATCCCTGGTCCGTGGCGCGCAGGTCGATGTCGCCGTGGTGGCGCTGGTCGGCGAGCGCGGTCGCGAGGTGCGCGACTTCCTCGAACGCCAATTGGATGCGGAAGCCCGGTTGAGGACCGTGTGCGTGGTGGCGACCTCCGATCGACCCGCCGTCGAGCGGTTGAAGGCGAGCTACACGGCCACCACCATCGCCGAGGGGTTCCGCGACCAGGGTCGGCGCGTCCTCCTCGTCATGGACAGCGTGACCCGCTTCGCCCGAGCCCTGCGCGAGGTGGGGCTCGCGGCGGGCGAGCCTCCGACGCGGCGGGGATTTCCACCCTCCGTCATGGCCGAGTTGCCGCGCTTGCTGGAACGGGCGGGGCCGGCCGCAACCGGGTCCATCACGGCATTCTATACGGTCCTGGTGGAAGGCGACGGGACCGGCGACCCGGTGGCGGAAGAGACGCGGGCGATTCTCGACGGGCACATCGTCCTTTCCCCGAACCTTGCCGGCGCGGGTCATTACCCGGCCATCGACGTGCTGGTCAGTCGTAGCCGCGTGATGGATGCGATCACCGGTCCGGAGCACCGCGCGCGGGCCGCCCACGTCAGGGAGGTGCTGCACCGTTACAGCGAGGTCGAGTTCCTGGTGCAGGTCGGAGAGTACAAGGCCGGCTCGGATCCGCGTAGCGACGCGGCGCTAGCCGGCATCGAGGCGGTGCGCGGCTTTCTGCGCCAGGGATCGACGGAACGCACATCGTGGGAGGAGACCCAGGCTTGGCTGGCGCGGTTGACCACCTGAACGCGCGTCGCTCCGCGATGCTGTTGCATATCCAGACCGTTCGGGAGGATCGGCGGCGGATCGACGTCGTGCGAAGCGAGCGGGCGCGCGACGTGGCAGTCGCGACCGAATCGCTGGCGCAGCAACAGCGCGACGCGCACGAACCGTCCCTAACCCGTCAATCGCGCGAAGCTCACGACGGCGTTCGCGGGCGCGTGGTCGACCTAGCTGAACTCAAGGCCCTCACGTCGCTCGAACAGAGCATGGAGGCGGCGTCGGCGGCACTCGCGGCATCTCTCGCCAAGGCTCAGGACGACGTCCGCCACGCGGAGGGCGCCCTGAAGGCTGCTGCCGCGGCACTCCTGCGTGAAGCCAGGGCGACGCGGAAACGAAAACGGCTGGCCGAAAAGATGATGCACGCGTGGCGCCGTGCCGTCGAGACGGCCGAAGAGGTCGAACGCGACGATCAAGCCGCGGACGGCTGGCACGCGGCATGACCCATCGCCCGCTTGCCCTGCCGCGATTGAGCCGGGCCGAGGCGACCGCATCACGCGTGTGTTGCGCGCCCCGGGCCGAATTGACGGTTCTGGCCGGGCCGCTGAAACTGATCCTGGACGAGAGCGGAACGGGAGAGTTCGGGCCCGATCAGGTCCGCATCTTGATCGGGTGGGGTACGGACCGGCTCGATCTCAAGTGCCCGGCCGGTCTGCCGTTCCACATCTTGCGGGCGCTCGACTCCGGGCTGGACACCGCATCCTTGCCGCCCGACTTGGCAGGGGTCCTGCTCGAAGCGGCGCTGCTGCCGGCGATGACGAGCTGGGAGCAAGCGACCGGACGCGACGTCGTGATCTTGACGATGGAGCGGGACGCTTCCGCCGTGGTCCCGGATGGGCTGCGCCTCGTGCTCGAGGACGGCGAAACGCGTTGGCGGCTCCATGTCTCGGCCGCCTCAGCGCGGGACGGTGCGACGTCCCCGACCGCGGCGTTGGTCGATTTGTGGCCGGTCGCGCCGCGCCCCATGGCCGACTTCCCTCTGCCGGCCGTACTTCGGCTCGGGACGACTTGGCTGCCGCTCGCGGCCGTGGCGTCGCTCCGCCCGGACGACGCGGTTCTCCTGCAGGCAACTCGGGGCAGGGGCGGAATGCTGGTGATCGCCGAGACATGGACGGCTGCCGCCGAGGAGGACTCGGACGGTTGGCGGCTGCTCGATGCACCGCGGCGGGCGCGGGATAGCGGCACGATGGAGTGGACAATGCAAGACGGCAATGCGGCTGAAGGTGGGCTCGACGTCGCGCCGTTGGCGAATCCCGACGAGCTCCCGGTGCAGCTGACCTTCGAGGTCGGGCGCCTTGACATCACGCTGGGCGAGTTGCGCCGGCTCGGCCCGGGTTCAGTCCTCGAACTGGGTCGCAGCACGGCCGAACTCGTGCGGGTCGGCGCGAATGGGCGACTGATCGGTCATGGCGAGCTCGTGGAGGTCGAGGGCGTGGTCGCGGTCCGCATGGTGCGGTTGTTCGATTATGGGTGACGCGCAACCCAATCTGCTGGCCATTCTGGTCGCCATCACGGCGCTCGGAACGCTGACATTTGTGGCCGTGACGATGACGAGTTTCATCAAGATCTCGGTCATCTTGTTCATCTTGCGCAACGCGCTCGGGATTCAGCAAACCCCGCCCAATCTCGTCCTTTACGGGATCGCGCTGCTCTTGACCGGCTACGTGATGGCGCCTGTCGCCACCAAGGTCTATGCCGAGATTACGGCGCCCGGCCAACATTACGCGAGCTTCGGCGACTTCAGCGCCATCGCGACCCGCGCCGAGGTCCCGGCCAAGCAGTTCATGACCCGCTTCGTCAGCCCTGGAGAGCGCGAATTCTTCACGGCTGCGGCGGTCCGCGTCTGGGGACCCGACTCCGGTCTGTCGGTCACGTCGGAGGATCTTCTGATCGTCGTGCCGGCCTTCGTCCTTTCCGAGCTTAGGCGGGCCTTCGAGGCGGGGTTTTTGCTGTACCTGCCTTTCATCGCCGTGGATCTGGTCACCACCGCGGTGCTGATGGCCATGGGCATGTCGGCCGTCTCGCCCACCACGATCTCGGTGCCGTTCAAGCTGTTCCTGTTCGTAGCGATCGAGGGTTGGACGCGGCTCATGCACGGCCTCGTGCTCGGCTACGCGAGCTGACCCGCGATGGCGCACGACGAGCTCATCGCGCAGTTGCAGGCGATGCTCGGCATCGTGCTGCTGATGGCTTTGCCCCCCTTGCTGGCCGCGATGGCGGTCGGCCTCGTCGTGGGGATCCTGCAAGCGGTGACCCAAGTGCAGGACCAATCCCTGCCGATCGCCTTCAAACTGCTCGTCGTCATCGTCATCCTGGCGCTTGCCGGGCCGTTGCTGGTCATGCCTCTGGTGCGCCTGTCGAGCCAATTGTTCGACAGTTTTCCGGCCATGACCCGATGAACCGCCTCGTCGCGGGAGCGTCCGGATGATCGCAGATCTCGACTTCGCCGTGGTCTGGCACTGGCTTCTCGCCTATGGCATCGCGCTCGCCCGCCCGATGGCGATGCTGTCCCTCAACCCCGTGTTCACACGGGCCCAAATCACCGGGCTGATCCGGGGCGCGATCGCGTCGGCCTTGGCGCTGCCGATGGTGCCGGTTCTGGCCGCCGCGATGCCGGGGGATGCATCGGGGCCCATCGGCCTCATGCTGCTCGCCGGCAAGGAGGCGGTAATCGGCGCCACCCTCGGGCTGCTGCTCGGAGCGCCGTTCTGGGCGCTCGACGTCGCCGGAGACGTGCTGGACGCGCAACGGGGCGCCACGCAGGGACGATTGAACGACCCGGCCGGGTTCGAGGACGTTTCCATCACCGGCACCATGCTGATCATGACCGGCATCGCCTTGTTCGTCATGACGGGCGGCCTCGAGACCTTGGCAACCCTGCTCTACGACAGCTGGGCGCTGTGGCGTCCGCTCGGCGCGCTGCCTCGGCTCGACGAACGCGCGCCGCTCCTGCTCCTCGGCATGCTGGACCGCGTGACCCGGCAGGGACTGCTCATCGCGGTTCCGGTCGTGGTGGCCATGTTGCTGGTCGACGCGGCCCTGCTGGTCCTGGCCCGGATGGCGTCGCAATTACGGGTCGACGACCTGGCGCTGTCGGCCCGCAATATCGTCTTCTACATCTTCGTGCCGCTCTACGCGCTGTTTCTCCTCCTGTACATGCGACAGGATTTTGCCGACTTGCCGAATATCATCGAACTCCTGCGCGCCACTGCCAGCGGGCCGGCCCCATGAGCGGGCAAGAGACGAGCGAGGAAAAGACCCTTCCGCCTTCGGCCAAGAAGCTGCGCGAGGCTCGCCGCAAAGGCCAGATCTCCCACAGCAAGGAAATGGTCGGGGCCGCTGTCACGGCGACGGCGCTCGGATACCTGCTGGTCCGTTTCACGTTCCTGTTCAACCAGCTGAGCGATGGTCTCCTCGCCGTGCCGAGCTTGATCGATCGGCCCTTCGCCGACGCCGTCGTGCCGCTCCTCCGACGCCTGGCCGGCAACGTCGCCTGGGCGGTGGCGCCGTTCACGGGATTGATCGTCATCGTGGCGGTGCTCAGCAACGTGGTTGCCAACGGCGGGGTGCTGGCGGCGGTCGATCCGGTCCTGCCCAAGATGGAACGGCTCGACCCCGTCGCCGGGTTCAAGCGCATGGTCTCGATCAAGAACCTCGCCGAACTGATCAAGTCCGTTTGCAAGCTCGGAGCGGTCGCGGGCGTGACCGTTGCCCTCATCGCCGGTTCCATGCAGGCGCTCGTCGAACTCCCGGCTTGCGGCCTGCGCTGCGCCGGCCCGGTTCTCCTCGGTCTGTTGCAGCCGCTTCTTCTGACCGCCGCGGGCATCTTCCTCGTGCTGGGAGCCGTCGATATCGGACTGCAGCGCTGGCTGTTCCGCCGCGACATGCGCATGACGCATTCCGAGCAGAAGCGGGAGCGGAAGGAGAGCGAGGGCGACCCGTTGATCCGCAATCAGCATCGACAGGGTCGCCGCAGCAGTCTGGCGTTGAAGACCGGGTTGCGCAACGCGAGTTTCGTCATGCGTTCAGGTGACGTGGCGCTGGCGCTGCGCTTCGCGGTGCCGGACGCGATGGTGCCCATCCTGGTCGCGCGGGGCACCCAAGAGGGCGCCGCCCTGCTGCTGGAGGAGGCGAAAGCCCTGAACTTGCCGGTGATCTTCGACGCGGCCGCGGTCGCCTTCGTGGCGCCGCGCCTGAAAGTCGGGCGCATGATCTCGCAAGACATGTTCAATCCGGTGATCGGCTGCATGCGTGCCGCCGGTCTCCTCTAAATCATGGCTGTCGTGTCACAAAAAGTTGTCGTCGGCATGCGAAGTGGCGGAACGCGTTCTGGCGCTGCGAGATGCGTGAGCCGACGCCCCAAGACATCTCGCCGCTCTCTGGGCGCCCAAAGTACGACGCGGTGGATCCTGGATGCCGAAACGAACTGCGCCCGCACGACAACGCCGTACCATCGACGCACGGCATCTGGGACTCGCGCTCGCGCTTCTGGTGTCGGCATGCGCGGGTAGCGGGGATCTCGAAGCCGAACGCCAGGCAAAGGTCGCCGAGGATCCGGCCGCGATGATGCGGATCGCCGACGCCGCCGAACGATCCGGCGATACGGGAGGCGCAGTGGCGTTCTACCGTCGCGCGGCCGAACTCCAGCCTGACCTGGTCGACGCGCAGGTCGGCACCGCACGATCGCTGGTCGAGCAGGGGAACGTCGATGAAGCCGTCGACATTCTCCGAGCCGCTCACGCCCGCGATCCGTCCGACACACAGCTCCCCGCGACGCTGGGGCGATTGCTGATGGCGGCGAACCGTCCAATCGAGGCGCTGAGCAGCTTCAGGGACGGGCTGCGTCAAGACCCGCGGTCGATACCGCTGCTGATCGGACGCGGCGTGGCCCTCGATGCGACCGGGAAGCACGAAGGCGCCCAGAGTTCCTACAAGGAAGTCCTGGGGCTGGCCCCCGAGAATCTGGCGGCGCGCAAGAACCTGGCTCTTTCGCTGAGCTTGAGCCAGCACGGCAAAAAAGCCGCGAGGCCAAGCTCTGCGGATACTTCGTCCAACCGGCCGGAGAACGCACCAGCGCACGATGGCGGAGTTCCGTCCGCCGAGACGGCACTCTGAAACCATCACACCGTTCGCACTCCCACCGCCGATGGCAGAACGCTTGCCAGCGGCGGCTTCACATCAGGGCGCGGTGGTAGCGCCGGATGCAGCCGCGGGCGGGCTTGGAGCCACGGGGGCCGGCGCCGCTGAAGAGGTCGGCGCGATCGAGCCTGAGCTCGAATTGTTGACCGGCGATGGCGAGCCGCCCGGGCTCGACTCGGCGCCGCTGGAGGTGTCCACCGTGGGAAGCTCTGTCCCACGATTTGCGCGCCAGGAGCGCACGCCATCGGTCAGATAGGCTCCATCCCCGGGACCTAAGGGCGGTGGTGCGACGAGATCGGCCGGGTTCGCCAGCATCCCGGCCAGATTGTTGGTCTGCGTACAATGAGCCAGGCTCATCAGGCTGGGTAGCGGGTCATCCGGATAAGCCGGCGTGATGGCCGCGGCGCAATCCGTGGTTTGCCCCGCAGTTCGCGACAAAAGCACTTCATGGGCTCGCCGTGGAGGCGCTCGAGAAGCCTCGACGATCCGGGCTGGATCGATCCCGAGCCCAATCAAAGCGCGGCGCAAGCCATCGGCTTCCCCGGCACTCGTCGCGAAGATGCGGGCACTTACGGCGTTGAGGTCGCCTTGGGCCACGACCGCCACCTCTTTCCGAAGCCGCCTCTGCGTCAGCGCGGTCGAGCGGCCGTCGACCGGCACGACAATCTCTCGACCGCGGGCCGACAGGTGGATCCCGGGGGGTGTACCGAGATCCGCTGCCTCGTCGGTACACCCCGCCGCGAGCAGCATCCCGCAGACGGCGAATGCCAAAAAGCGCTTCATTCGAAGACGAATCCCGTGTTGCGGTTCGTCGAGGGGCTGCGATGAGGACTCCGGGCGGCCTTCCTCCCGGGTGCCGCGACCCGGCCATAAATGGCCTCGTCGACATCGGATGGCACGCGGACGTAACCGTTCGCATCCGTCGGCGCATTGCCCGGACCGGTCGGCCGCACCACGTAAGGTGTCACCACGATGACCAGCTCGGTCTGATGACGCTGGAACTGGTTGGATCTGAACAGACCGCCAAGGACCGGGATATCCCCCAGCCAGGGTAGCTTTTGAATGTTGTTGTTGTTGTTGTTCTGGATCAGCCCGGCGATCGCGAAGCTCTGACCGCTGGCGAGTTCAACGGTCGTTTCGGCACGGCGGGTCGTTAGGGCGGGAACCTGCACATTGTTGAGCTGGACGTTATTCGTCGTGTCGAGCTCGCTGACCTCGGGCCGCACTTTCATGCTGATGTGTCCGCTCGATAGAACCGTCGGGGTGAAGGCGACACTGACCCCATATTGCTTGTATTCGATCGACACGGCCCCGAGCGCCTGCGGGATCGGGATAGGGAATTCACCACCGGCGAGGAACGTCGCGGTGTTGCCCGAGAGGGCGGTGAGGTTCGGCTCGGCCAGCAGCGTCACGAGCCCCTCCGTCGCCATGGCGTCCAGCACCGCGGAGCCGTTCACATGTTTCGAGGTCACGGTCCCGAAAATGCCGTTGACCCCGTTGGCGATCAGATTGGCACCGGTGCTGCCGGCCAATCGCCCGGTCTGAAGCCCGAACGCGAACTCCCCGGTGGAGAAAATGGTCGACCAATTGAAGCCAAGCTGCCGCGAGACCGAACGGCTCACCTCGGCCACCCGGACCCTGAGGTTGACTTGGGTGGCCCCCGCGACCTGCAGCTCATTGGTGAGCGGCACACCGGAGCCGAGCGTGCGCGCGGCGGTCTGCTGCAAGCGTTCCGCGGTTTGGATGTCCGGGACCGTGCCTTGCAGCAGCGCCCCATTCGCGGCGTAGCTCAGCCGCACAGGAGCACCTCCGGCCTCCGACCGGATCTGTGCCTGCAGTTCAGCCTCGGGAAACCGGACGTCGACCGTGTAGGCGACGATCGGAGTTCCGTCGGAAGCCAACACGAACAAGGTCGTGCGCCCGGGCTTTTTGCCGAAAACGAAGATGGCCGAGGGCCGCGGCGTTTGGATATCGGCGATGCTGGGATCCGCGATGAATTCGGTCCCGGCATTTTCCGGGAGGTTCAGAAGCTCACCGCCGGACACGTCGATACGGATCGACTGGGTCGCCTTGATGGCCGTCGATCGCTCGGTCTCCGCCGCGAGCGCGCTCGGTCGCGCGGTCAGGAGGAAGCCGCACGAGACCGCGATCAGGAAGACCACGACGAGACGCGCAAAACCGCGGACGTCACGGTCGGCTGCGACCGTGTTGTTACGCACTCTCCACATGCGGCCTGGTTACCATCAGTTTACGACGGATTGATCTCCCGGGCGAGATGCACGACGGCGCCGCAATTGGCGGAGCGCGCGGCTGGCAGATGCTCTACCTGGACCCTGCCCTTGTCGCCCACGAGCTGGTGGAAGAGGGCGAGGACCAACCGGAGATCGTGCGTCCCATTCTGCGTGACCCGGTGCTTGTGGGTCTTTTTGCCCGCCTCTTTGCACGGGCGACCGCCGCGGTGCCGGAGCCTCTCGCCTCGGACGAGGACCTGCTGCGGACACTGGCCCGCCTTCTGCGACGGTATGGGACACGCCCACGGCCGGTGTCCCGAGCAGCCCCTGCGGTGGCGATGGCTCGGCGTCGCCTGGACGAAGCGCCGGAGGTTCCGGTCACCCTTGCCGAACTGGCAGCGCTGTCCGGGGTGAGCCGCTTCCAACTTCTGCGCGGCTTCGCGCGCGAAACGGGTGTCACGCCGCACGCCTACCTTCTCCAGCGCCGCGTGCGGATGGTCCGGCAGCTCCTCGTCGCGGGCCGCGCCCTGGCCGACGCGGCGCAGGATGCGGGCTTCGCGGACCAGAGTCACATGACCCGCGCCTTCCGCCGCCAGTTCGGCGTCACCCCCGCCCGCTACCAAGCAGCCCTTGCCTAACGGCGGCGCTGCAATCCTGTTCAAGACACCCGCGCCTGCGCTTGAGAGGATCGGGCTGTACCGAGAGAGGGCAGGCGCATGGGCGGCTACATTCACGGCTATGACGAGCGGGAAGCGGTGCGGCTGGAGGACCAGGCGCGGACCTTGGAAGAACTGCTGCACGCGGACACGGGCTTCCCGGACCGAAGCACGGTGCTGGAAGCGGGCTGCGGCACAGGCGCCCAGACACAGGCCATCGCGCGGCGCAGCAAGGGCGCGCGTATCATCGCCGTGGACGTTTCAGCGGCTTCGCTGGTGGAGGCGCGGGCCAGGGTGTCGGCCGCGGGCTTTGCGAACGTCGAGTTTCGGCAGGCGGACCTTCTTGCCCTCCCATTCGCGCCAGCCTCTTTTGATCACATCTTTCTCTGCTTCGTTCTGGAACACCTGCCTGATCCCGCCGCGACGCTTGCGAGCCTGCGTCCCCTTCTCCGACCGGGCGGCACGATCACCGTGATTGAGGGCGACCACGGTTCAACCTACTTCCACCCCGAAAGCGAGACGGCGCACGCTGCCGTTTCGTGCCAGGTGGAGTTGCAGCGGCGCGCAGGTGGCGATGCGATGATCGGGCGCCGGCTCTATCCGCTGCTGGCCCGCGCCGGCTTCCAGGCGGTGCGGGTTTCGCCGCGGATGGTCTATGTGGACGCGAGCAAACCTGAACTGGTAGACGGCTTCATCCGTCGAACCTTCACGGCGATGATTGAGGGCGTCCGCGAGAGCGCGCTTGCTGCGGGTCTCACCACGCCGGACGGGTTCGATGCCGGCACCCGCGCCCTGCACCGGAAGGCCGAGCCCGACGGCGTGTTCTGCTATACATTCTTCAAGGCTGTGGGACGGCCTGTGTGACCCTGTTCGATTATGTGTCCGCCGGACAGCGTAGCGGCTATGATGACCAGAACCGCTGCACGCGCCTTGAGTAATCCTTCCTCGCTACTGTTTGTAGTTGGCGAGAGCGACCCACCAGAGCGACGCCGCCAACAGCGACACGCTGGCGGCAGCCCATAATGCGGCTTGGAAGCCACCCACAAACGTCTCCGACATGGCAACCAGGGCGCCGAAGACTGCAACGCCTAACGCGGCTCCGGTCTGGCGGGCGGCGTTCAGTACTCCGGCTGCAATGCCTGCCCGGCTCTTCTCCACCGTACCCATCATCGCGGCTGTTGCGGCCGGGGTGACGAAACCGGCCGCGAAGCCAACCAGCGGCATGGCCAAGACAGCAGGCCACACGGCTTCGCCCGGAAGCGCCGCAAGCAGCCCTAGGAAGCCCGCTGCATAGACAATGAAGGCACCGCTGACACTCAGGCGCGGTCCGTATGCCCGAACGAGGTGGCCCGAAGCCAAGCTGCCCACCGTCACCACCGCGGTCAGCGGCAGGAAGGCAAGCCCGGCCTGCAAGGGTGCAAAGCCCCGGATGCGTTGCAAGTACAGGCTCAGCACGAAAACAAAGCCGTAGAAGGTAAACGCCGTTGCCATCGACACCAGCACCGAAGCCGAGAAGACCCGCCCCCTGAAAAGCGTCAGCGGCAGCATCGGCTGCGCCCGGCGCACTTCGAGCCAAAGGAAGACGGCCCATGCGACGCCACTTCCGACAAGGCCTGCGAGAATGAGGGGCGATCCCCAGCCGAGCGCCGGTCCCTGGATCAGGGCCGCGACCGGCACGCCGAGCGCGACAACCGCCGCCAACTGTCCAGCAAGGTCAAGGTCCCGGCCCGGCGTCGCAAGTGTCTCCGTCCCGATCCGCGCCGTCAGCCACAGCCCCACCAGCCCAATGGGCAGGTTGACGAGGAAGATGCCGCGCCAGCCGAGCAGTTGGATGAGCACGCCTCCTGCCAACGGACCCGCTGCCATCGCAGCACCGCCGAAGCCGGCCCATAGAGCAATTGCGCCGGCCCGCTGCCTTGGATCGGGGTAGGCGTAGTTGATGAGGCTGAGCGAGCACGGCACCAGCATGGCGGCGCCGGCCCCTTGCAGGACTCGGGCGGCGATCAGAACCGGCAAGTTGGTTGCAGCCCCGCACAGTGCCGAAGCGAGGGTGAAGACAGCCAGGCCAACAAGGTAGATGCGGCGTGGGCCCAGGCGGTCGCCCAAGGCGCCCCCGGTCAGCAGCAGGCTGGCGAAGGCAAGCGTGTAGGCGTTCACTACCCATTGCAGGCCCGCGACCCCGGCGGTGAACGCGTCCGCGATCCGCTCCAAGGCGACGTTGACGATGGACGTGTCGAGAATGACGACGACGTAGCTGATGGCGGTCGCTGCCAGCACGCGGCGTTGCAGGGTGGCATCCGGCACGACGAGCGGCAGCATCACGCCAGCTCCACCTCTGCCTCGATCTCGACGGGCACATTGAACGGCAGGGCGGCGACGCCGATGGCGACGCGGGCGTGATCGCCGACCTCCGGCCCGAATGCCTCGGCGATCACCGACGACGCCCCATTCATCAGCACCGGGAAGGCCGTGAAGCCCGGTGCGGCGCAAATCATGCCATAGACCCGCAGCCACGCGCCGATCCGGTCCAGGTCGCCGAGCATCTGCTTGAGGCTGGCTAGCATGGCGAGTAGCACCGCCCGGGCCGCTTGCTGGCCTTGCTCGGCCGAAAGCTCGGCACCCACGCGCCCGAACGGCCCGGCCACGGCGCCTTCGGCGTCGAGGGGCACATGCCCCGACACCAGAACCCGCTTGCCCCGTACCCGCACCAGGCTCGCCGGGATCGTGATGCCAGGTGGCAGGACCCATGGCTTGGGCAGCACGATGCCCATCTCGGACAGGCGACGTTCGACGTTCGGCATGGCTGGAATTCCTTGTGGGGCAGGTGAACGCACCGTAGGCGGTGGACGGCAGCGAACGTTTCGGGCAATGCTGAACCATGCGCGACGAACCCAACATCGCCGCCGTGGCCGCGCTGATCGGCGACACCGCCCGCGCGGCCATGCTGCTGACCCTCGTGGACGGGCGCGCCCTGCCTGCCGGCGAGCTGGCCGCCGCAGCCGGGCTTTCGCCCCCGGCTGCGAGCGTACACCTGGCCAAGCTGACCGATGGCGGCCTGCTGACCGTCGAGCCCGAGGGGCGCCACCGCTATTACCGGCTGGCCGGGCCGGGGGTGGCCAGTACCCTTGAGAGCTTGGCGTGCCTTATCGGGCAGTCGTCCCCGTCCGGGGCGACGCGCAGGCCGCAGGCCGTGCGCTCCGACATGCCCGCACCTGCTACGACCACCTCGCCGGCGAGCTGGGTGTTGCGGTCGCGACGGCGTTGGAAGACCGCGCGCTCCCCCCGGCGGAGGGAAAGCGCCTGGACGTGACGACTGCCGGGGTGACATGGTTCGCGGCCGTGCTGGGGATCGACGTGACCGCACTCAGGCCGGGGCGTCAGGGGATTGCGTGCCGCTGCCTGGACTGGACGGAACGCCGTCACCACTTGGCGGGGCCACTCGGTTCTCAGGTGCTGCGGCGCTGCTGTGACCTTGGATGGCTGACGCGGATACCTGGCTCCCGCGCTGTGCAACTTGCCACGCCTGGTCGTGACAGCCTGCGCCAGCAGCTCGGAATCAACGTTCCGAGAGTGTGAGGGCATTCAGGCAGCAGGGTGTTTCACTTCGTCAAACGACCCCCAGACGAGGCGGAACACCCCAAGGTGCTCCGCCTCAGTTAAAAACCGGCTCCCGACTATCCCGGATTGGCCGCGGACCAGCGCCCGTTCTGCGTACGGCCGCCGTAGCCGTACGTGTCCCCGTCCACCGCGTGGACGAGCACGTAGCTTTCCTCGTGCAGGGTTCCGAGCAGGGCCGCCATGCCGTCAAAGGCGGCGCGCACGAAGGCGGTGGTCTCTCCCTTAGTATTCGTGCCGGCGGTGATCTTGATATCGAGCCAGAACGCGCCCTTGCCGTCTTCCAGCGCCGGGCGGCGGCCGGCAACGAACCAGCCTTCCGGGTCCGCCGGCTCGACCAGCACGGCCGTGACGCCCGGGTCCTTGCCCAGGCGTTCGGCCCCAAGGCGCGCGGCGAGGGCTGCGACCGCGCCGCGCAGCTCGGGTTTCGGCGTGGGAGTGACGTAGCGTACGGAGATCATTGGCATGGTGGGCCTCCTTCGGTGAGGTGCTGGGGGCGATGTGCCGACACGCTACTTGACCCAACTAGGACGAGTGCGAAATGCTAAGGTAGTGTGTTCTGACCATAGTGTAACATTATGATGCTCGACCTGGAATCCGTCCGCCTGTTCGTGCTCGCAACCGAGTTCGGCAACCTCACCCGCGCCGCCGAGGCGGCCGGCACCGTCCAGCCCGTCGTCAGCCAGCGTTTGAAGGCCCTGGAAGCCGCACTCGGGCGCCGGCTGCTGGAGCGCACGCCGCGCTTCGTGCGCCCGACTGCGGACGGAGCCGCCTTCCTGGACCGCGCCCGCGCCCTGTTGGCTGCACACGACACGGCGGTGCGGTTCGCGCCCGGCCCTGCGGTGCGCTTCGCGGTCGGCTTGAGCGAGCACGCGGTTGGCGTCGGGCTGGAAGGGGTGTTGCGCCGGGTGCGCGCTGCCTTGCCGGCCAGCGCCGCGGTCGAGGTGCGGACGGGGCAGTCCCAACCCCTTCGGGTTGCTTTCGACGCGGGCGAGATCGGCGCCGCGGTGATCCGGCGCGAGGTCGGCGGGAACGAAGGCGAGGTGCTCGGGACCGACCCGCTCGGCTGGCGTGCGGCGGACAGCTTCCGGCTCCGCCCAGACGAACCGGTGCCGCTCGCCACCCTTGGGCCGCCTTGCGGCGTACGGGCGGCTGCGATTCGCGCCCTGGAGCGCGAAGGCATGACCTGGCACGAGCCGTTCCTGAGTGGGGGCTGCGCGGCGCTGCTTGCGGGGGTGCGCGTGGGCTTCGGCGTTGCGCCGATGGGTCGCGCCGCGTCGGGCGACGTGCCCGATGCAGGGCCGTCCTTGGGGCTGCCGCCCTTGCCGGCTTCGGAGATCGTCCTCCTTGGCCGGGCAGGTTCACCGGAAGAGGCCGCGGCGCTGCGCGCGCTCAGCGCAGGAGTGCGAACGGTCCTGCTGGCAGGGTAAGTAGGCCTGTATGGACTCTAAACGTCGCTCCGTGCTGGTGGCCAAGCTCGATCGCCTGTCGCGCGACGTCCACTTCATCGCCGGCCTGATGGTGCAGCGGGTGCCGTTCCTGGTCGCCGAACTCGGATCGGATGTCGACCCCTTCATGCTCCACATCTACGCCGCGCTGGCCGAGAAGGAGCGGCGGATGATCTCCGAGCGCACCCGAGCGGCCCTGCAAGCGCGCAAGAAGCAGGGCGCCCTGCTCGGCAATCGGACCAATCTCGCCGAAGCTCAGGCGAAAGGATCAGCCCGAGTGGCCGAGGATGCTCTTCGGTTCGCCGAGAACGTTTTCCCCATCATCGAGCGAATCCGAGCCAGTGGCATCACCAGCCTGCGTGGCACCGCCGCCGTTCTGGATGCCCGTGGCGTTCGGACGGCGCGCGGGGGCAAGTGGAAGGCTATGCAGGTCGGGGCGATCCTGGAGAGGGTGGGTCGGTGATGGATAGATGTCGAGGTGGTTAGATCGGACCAGACTGGTGGCCGTCCACGGCGCGCAGCAATGCCGGCAGGTCCAGCCGGCGCAGGCTCGCCGTTGTCACATTCTCGATGATGTTGGTGAACAACGCGCGCTTCTCGTCCAAAATCTCGCCGATTCGCTGCTCGATGCTGTCCGGCGTGAGATAGGCGAACACCTGCACCGGGCGGGTCTGCCCGATGCGGTGGGCCCGGTCTTCGGCTTGGGCCTCGACTGCGGGGTTCCACCAACGATCGAAATGGAACACCACAGAGGCCGCCGTCAGGTTCAGCCCTACGCCGCCCGCGCGCAGCGACGCCACCAGCACGCGCTTGTCCGGGTCCGCGGCGAACAGCGCCAGCGCGTCGCCGCGTGCGGCCGTCGACATGCGACCGGTCAGCAACAGCGAGCCGAGCGGCGCCACGGCCCGGGCGATGGCCTCGGCACCGAACGGCGCAGCGACGAACTGAGTGAACACCAAGGCCTTCTCGCCTGCCGCCGCGACGTCGTGCAATCGGCGCCGGAGATCATCGAGCTTGGCCGAAACGCCCGTGCGCGGGCAGGCGTTGCAGATCTGCTTCAATCGCAGGATCAGCTCCAGCACGTGCGTCACCCGAAGCTCAGCGCCGAGTGAACGCAGCCAGACCAGGCCCTCGCGATGGGCGATCTCATAGGCGAGGCGCTGCGCAGGCAACAACTCCGGCGCGATCTCGAAGATAGTTTTGGGAGGAAGGTCGGGCAGCACGTCGGCGCGGCGGCGGCGCAGTTGCACCACCGACAAGGCCCGGCGCAGCCCGGCCACCATCCCGGCCGGGTCGCACAGGCCAGGGGCGACGAAGTCGAGGATCGACACCGCGTCGTCGGGCTGGTTCTCCAGCGGCGTGCCGGTCAGCGCCCAGGCACGGTGGCGTGGCAGCGCCTTAACGGCGGCGGCGATGGCGGTGTGGGCATTCTTGATCCGCTGCGCCTCATCGGCCACGACCACCTGCCATGATCGCCGGCGCGGGCCGTAGGGAGCGGGCAGCGCCATATCGCCCCGCAGCGCGTCGAAGCCGGTCAGGTAGACCTGTGCCGGCGCTCGCCAGCGTCGGCGACGTTCCTCGGGCGGCCCGATGCAGGTGGAAACAGTTAGTTCAGGCGCCCATTCCCGCAACTGCTGGCGCCATTGCAGCACCAGACCGGCCGGCACGACGATCAGCGCCGGTCCCGGCGCGCCATCTCGCAGCAGCAAACGCAGGGCCCCGATCGCCTGGATGGTCTTCCCTAGTCCCATCTCGTCGGCCAGCAACACGCCCGGCGCTGCCAGCAGGCGAGCGATCCCGGCCTGCTGATAGGGCGGGAGAGGCGCACGCCATGCCAGGCCCCAGATCAGCGGCGCGTGCGCGGACGCGGCGACGTGCATCGGCTGCTAGGCCTCCTCCTCGTCCAGTGTCGACGGCTCCGACACGGCGGTACTCTCGCTGTAGTCGCTCGCAATATTGCTGGAGATCAGCGACACCTCGCTGTCGTCCAACCGGCGCAGGTCCCACTGCGTGATCCAGCCCTTGATGTACTGGCGAATTGTGCGCGAGCTGGTGCGTTCGCCCAACAGCAGCGGCGGCGCGGGCCAGCCATAGGCAGCGCTGTAGAGGCGCAGAACCTTGTCGTGGCAGGCGGCCAGGTCCTCCGGCGTAGGCGGCAGCAGCCGGTGCATCGTCACGGCGCGCTCGATATGGCGGATGCCGGCCAGCGCCAGCGTGGCCTCGTCGGCGCGTCCCTTCAGTACCAGTCGCTCTGGCAGCTTCTCGCTGTCCAGTCGGGCATTGATAACGGCCGTGGCGAAATCGTCAGTGATGGCGTAGACGATGACGATGCCCGGAACGCGCCGCGCGCCCTCCAAGCCGAGCCACTCGCCAAGACGCGCGTAGGACAGGGCGCGCTGTAGTGGCGTGTAGCGGCCGATCAGCTCGACTTCGTCGAACAGGATGCACCAGCCGGCGTAGCCTGCCGCACGGAACAGAAGCGGCGCGAAGCGGGTGAGCTGCTCGGTCATCCTCGCCGCGGCCAGCGACTTTAACGCGAATATCTTCCCGGCACCGGCCGCGCTCAGCGCCTGCCGGATGGCGGGAGTGCTGACCTTCGCGCCGCCCCACAGGCGCGCGATGCGCCGAAGCATCTCCGGCGTGGTGGAGGCACGGCGCAACAGGAACAGGCAGGCGGCGAAGATCGGCGCGAACCCGGCCCCGGGCGTGCTCACGGCGACCTCCAGCGCGTCCAGCATCTCGGGTCTCTGGCGCAGGGTAGCGACGCAGGCCGTGGTCGGGTCGTCCGGTCGGTCGGGAAGTGCCGCGTCGCGCAGGGCGGCGGCGAGCACGTGACCCGCATGTGACAGCGGGGTTTCCTTGCTGACAGCGACGCGGCTGACCACGAACCCCTGCTGACGGGCCACCTCGGCCAGATAGCCGAGCAGGTGCGACTTGCCGGTTCCGAAACCGCCCGCTAGTCCGATCCCAGCCGATGCTGGCCCACCCTCGGCCCAGGCCGCCGCCAACGCGGTCTCGAAGGCGTGCTCGATGCGGGTCTGCTCGGTGCCGAGCTGGCGGATGGCGGCCCGGTTGGGCACGCCGGCCCGCAGCGCCTCGACGGCTGTCCGGGTTTCCACCGTCACGGGGAAAGCCACACCAAAGGCGCGACGGGGTTCTGTCTGTCTCCCGGCCGCACGTCAGGCCACACGCGCATCTGCAACGCCGCGTACTGACCGAGCGCACGGCGAGGGTCGCCCGTCGCCAGTGCCGCGTCGGCCAGCACCGCCACGAACAGGCCCGGCATGTGCTCGAGATCGTCGATGACCTCCCGTATCACCTCGTAGCTGTCCATCACCGCAGCCGGGGAATAGCGCGACACGCCTTCGGCGGCCGTCGTGCGTGATAACTGTCGCACATCCAGCACGACCAGCAGTCCGCTGACCCCGGCCTTGCGCAGGAAATGACAGAGAGAGGTCAGCATAGCGCGTGCATTGGTGCGGGTTATGCGCACCGAGATCTCGGCCGCGCGCAGCAGAGCGGCCGGCACTTTTTTGCCTTGGAGCCACTGCAGCGCCGGTTCAGGCATATCGCCGATGTTTGGCTCTAGTCGCGACAGGCACAGCGCCAGGAGCGCAGCACGAAAGTCCTGGGTCAGGCGCCGGTCTTCCCAGAGGTCGGCGGTCAGCCACTGATCGCGTTGGCGCGTCAGCAGGCTGGGCGCCACGGCGAAGGCCGCCGTCAACTCGCTCATCGTCAACGCCGCACCAGGCCGAGGCCAAGGATAGGAGTTGCTGCCAAACAACTTTTCAAGATAGCGCTGCAACAGGCCGTCCCAGGGCAGCGCGCGGGCAATGGCGAAGAACAGCTCCTGCATCATGTGGATGCGCGTCTGGCCGGCATCGATGTGCACCGTCAGCATGCCACGCGCTTGGCCCGCCGTGATCAGCTGCGTCGCAGCGGCGGCGAAGATTGCATCGTCCATGATCGCGAGCTTGACTGAAGCGCCCCCGGCCGGCACAAATTCGGATAGGTACTCGCGATCCAGGATTATCACCCACTCAGCAAGCGGGAGCGGCCTGCTCGTCAACTCGTCCATTGGAGGGTTCCAGGATGAAGCGTATCGCGTAGTAGTCGTGCTGCTCTCCCGACTGGTCGAACATAGTCAGCCGCTTACTACCCTTACGCCCCGTGGAGCCGCCGAGTTCGAAGCGGTGCCCACCGGTGCTGGCAGCGTCGGGGTGACGGTCTAGCCGGAGCAGATCGGAGGCGAACTCCTCGGGAGGGTAATCGGCCGCGGCGGCGGGCAACACGGTCATCTGGTCGTGGAGCTCCGCCAGCGCCACGAGCGGGCCCGTGCCGGGCCGGTTGGGACGCCAGGCCGGATCCTCGGCGCGCGCCATGCTGCCGTAGATGACGAGCAGACGGTCGAGGAATTGGCGGGCGTTGAACCGCTCCGGCCGTTGCTGCAGCGCCTTGAGTTGGGCAGCGAGAAAGCTCGGCCGGATGCGCCTTTCCAGCTTGCGCCCGATCCGCACGCCTCGTGATCGTCCGTCGAGCCGCAGGGCCACGGGATAGACAGTGATGCGTCCGTCGCGGCGCACCAGCACGACGTCTTGAACCAGAGCGGCGGCAGCCAGCTCGTCGAGCCAAGCGCCGTCGCTGAACGCCGCAGCGACGTCGTAATCGAGCGTGGCACCTGCCTCGGCGAACATCTCGCCGATCCGCACGGCGTCCGCCTGGGCCGCGGCAATGAGGCCGGGCAAGCTGGCGAGGGCTCCTTCCCTCGCTGACCGGCGCAGCCGCCGTGACATCTTCAGCAACGCACCGAGCTGCCTATCGGCATCGCCCAATTGGACATCGAGTGCGGCGAGAGTCTCCTCCAGAGATCTCGAGGACGCGGTGGCATCGGGTGGTGCGGTGGTCATGCTGGCAGTCTACGGTTCCATATCGCCGTCAGCAAGCGACCCGACCTGGCCCACGTCGATCCTTCGAGACGAGTCCGGTCTCCGGCTTGGTAGGGCGGATGGGTTGCTGGTGTCGTTTCCGGTTGGGTCTACCGTGTCGCCCTACAGAGGTGTCTAATCCTGGACTTGGCCGTTCCGTATGGGGCTGATCTCACGGCTCGTGACGATCTAGCCGGCCTCGCGCACTATGGCGCACATCATGGTCACGTTCTGACCGTCGCGAGCTGCGCGACGCTGTTTGCCGCCGCGATGGCACGGTTCATGGCGGCCAGAACCTCGGCGTGGGTGTGGGCGGGGGCGTCCTGCCACGCGCTCCAGCCTATCGGGCCGACCACGGCCTTCAGAGCCTCGGCCGCCCGGTCGCGGAGCTCGGGCGCGTCCGGCGCTAGGCCCACCAGCAGGCCGAAGCCGTCGAAGCAAACGGCCTCCGGCCGTTCCGGCATCACGGATCGACCATCACCATCACGCGCTGCGCAACCTGTTGTCCACCGGCCGGGATCGGCGATCAGCGTCCGGGCATTTCGGAGAAGGATGGCCGGGGTCATGGCGCGGCATCGACCTGCGATCCAACCCCCCTGCGAAGCATCTCATTGGCTCGGCTCTGCCAACCCGATCCGCTCGCCGCAGCGTGGCGAGCGCGTCCTTGTCGAACCGGAGGGACACGAGATCCTTCGTCGGCGCTCGCGGGTTGCGTCGGCCGGGGACTAAGCCCAACGCGTGTCCGTTCTCTAACAGCGGGCGTAACCCCCGCCAGGTCGGTAAGTTTGTTTGTCACTTAATCGCTCGTTTGCGTGACACAGCGTGGTTCGGCGGCGAAGCGGGGTAGGGAGGGGAACGGTGCTGATTGGCTACATCCGCGTATCCAAGGCTGATGGTTCTCAGGCTACCGATCTTCCAGCGCGATGCGTTGGAGGCAGCGGGCGTCGGCCAGGATCGGTTCTACGAAGACCATGCATCCGGGCAAGCGCGACAACCGACCAGGGCTCGATGCTTGCTTAAAAGCGCTGCGGGAGAGCGACACGCTCGTGATCTGGAAACTCGACCGACTCGGGCGCGACCTCCGCCATCTCGTCAACACCGTTCACGATCTCACGAAGCGCGGTGTTGGTTTGAAGGTGTGAGCAGGGCAGGGGGCCAACATCGACACGACGACCGCAAACGGTCGGCTCGTGTTCGGGATTTTCGCCGCTCTCGCGGAGTTCGAGCGTGAGCTCATTATAGAACGCACCAAAGCCGGGCTTGCCTCAGCCCGGGCGCGAGGCCGCAATGGTGGGCGCAAGCCAAAAATGACCTCTGCCAAGCTGCGTCTCGCCCAGGCCGCAATGGGCAAACCAGAAACAAAGGTGGCAGAACTCTGCGCGGAGCTCGGCGTCACGCGTCAGACCTTGTACCGCCACGTCGACGCTCGAGGCGAGCTCCGTCCAGATGGATTGAAATTGCTAACGCGCTGAAGAAGCTAACATAGAGCGATACTTGTCTATGTACATGATTTCTTGTGTTTAAGCGAACCCCGGTTGGAACATTTAAAAGAGGGGTCGCCTGGCAATGACCATTCACCGACGTCAGATTGGCACTTCGGTGAACTGCCGATCTGCAGCCTGTGCCGGAGTCCGCCTCGCGGTGGAAACAGCTGCTTTGCCGACATGAGCAGTGGGGTGGATGCGCGAGCCCGACCCTGCATAGAAAAAGGCCGCCCCGAGGAGCGGCCCAAGTCTAGGGAGGAAACGCCCAAACGGGACAAAGCCCTGAAGGCGCGAGTCCATAGAGACCAAATTTAGTTAATATTTGGTGAAGATCCATGCAGATTCCATAGCGATGCCACGGGCCGGCCTCGATCGCCCCAGCATGTCGTGCGTCGCCGGGTCGAGCGCGTAAGAGTGCTGCTTTCTTTCCAGCGACATGCCGGTAAGCCAGCTAACCACCGGCACAAGACCGTCTTAACCGCAAGCCGGAACGGGTATCGCCCGCCTGGAAGCTCAGTGCTGCTGGTGCTCGCACTGGCCATGGTCAGCCAGAACCTGGATCACCCGGCAGTCCCCGACGCGACCGTGGGCGCATTCGTCGGTCATCCGCCTCACTTCGGACCGCAGGGCGGTGAGCCTGGCAATCTTGCTGTCGATGTCCCTGAGATGCACGCGGGCTATGGTGTCCGCCTCGGCACAGGGGCGCTCGGGTTTGTCCGTCAGTTCGAGCAGCTGGCGGATGGCCTCGACCTCGAAGCCCAGCTCACGGGCGTGGCGGATGAACCAAAGCCGGCTGACATCGTCCGTGTCGTAGGTCCGGCGGTTGCCCCCGGTGCGCGCGGCGGGCGGAATAAGCCCGACCTGCTCGTAATACCGGATGGTAGGCACCTTCACCCCGGTCTGATCGGATAGGGCGCCGATCGGCAGGTTCCGCATCGCATTCCCCTTGCATCTCCAGTCACTATACGAGGCAGGGTTCACTTCGGCAACTGAGGCGCTGCGGCATGGTGCATAGGTTGACTGAAGGATGGATGCTCGGGAGGCGTCGGCGCTTCGCGCTGCTCCTCTGGCTTTCGGGGTTGGTGCTCGACGCCAGTCGTCTGCTGGTGAGGGCGGGACTTTTTGGCCCTGTCATCCTTCCAAGCGGGTTCCGGCTCTCCGATGACCTCTCGCAGGGCCGCCTTACGTCACTGGCGCCGCGAGCGCGCCGCACGACCCGTTGATTATTTGCGTTCACGCCCGAACTAGCCCTTGCTCCTCTAGCCGCTAGAGGACGTAGCGTCCCGCCGAAAACGGGAGACGACGCGATGCCGAATGAACACGGCGCCCATGCACACAGGCATTCGGAACACGGCCACGATCATGATGGACCTGGGCACAGTCACGGCCTGGGGCACGTCCATGCTCCGGCCAATTTCGGCAAGGCGTTCGCGATCGGCGTGGCGCTCAATGGGGCCTTCGTTGCCATCGAGGTCGTCTACGGCATCCTCGGCAACTCGGTCGCCCTTCTCGCGGATGCGGGGCACAATCTCTCGGACGCCCTCGGCCTCGGCGTCGCCTGGGCGGCAGTCATCCTCGCCAAGCGCAAGCCGACCAGCCGGTTCACCTACGGCCTCGGCGGCACGTCGATCCTGGCCGCGCTGTTCAATGCGGCATTCCTGCTTGTCGTCGTCGGCGGTCTGACCTGGGAAGCGATCCAGCGCTTCTCCCACCCGGAGCCGGTTGCCGGCAAGACCGTGATGTTCGTGGCCGCCTGCGGCATCGTCCTCAACGGCTTCTGCGCCTGGCTGTTCTCCTCCGGCAGCAAGGGCGACCTGAACGTGCGGGGCGCCTTCATGCACATGGCGGCCGACGCGCTCGTCTCGCTCGGCGTCGTGGTCGGCGGCTTCGTGATCCTGCTGACCGGCTGGCATTGGATCGACCCGTTGATGAGCATCGGCATCAATCTCGTGATCGTCGCGGGCACGTGGAGCCTGCTGACCGGCTCCCTCACCATGTCGCTCAACGCGGTGCCACCCGGGATCGACCTCGCGAAGGTGCGCACCTTGCTGCTCGATATGCCGGGCGTGACCGGCCTGCATGACCTGCATGTCTGGTCGCTCAGCACCACGGAAATCGCCCTCACCTGCCATATCGTGATGCCTGACGGACATCCCGGAGACGTGGCGCTGCATCATGCGGCGGCGGAGCTGGAGGAGCATTTCGGCATCGGCCACGTGACCTTGCAGCCGGAGCTTGGCGAGCCTTCCGCCGAGCACCTGGCTCACGTCCACCAGATCCAGGAGCAAGCGTGATGACGAGTTCGCACCAGGCCCGCTATCGGGTCGACGGGATGGATTGCGCCTCGTGCGCCTCCAAGATCACCAATGCCGTGCGCCGGGTGCCCGGCGTAGCGGATGTGTCCGTGTCCGTCACCGCGGGCACGATGACGGTCAGCTATGACGGCGCGGTCTCCGACGACGCGGTCCTGCAAAGGGTCAATGGCCTGAGCGGCTATCGCGCCACGCCGCTGCCGGGCCACGCGCCGCAGAACGACAACCGCGCACGCGCGCACGGTGATGGCTGCCGTGACGGGCATCACAACCATAACCATGCTGACCACGAACACGGTCACGACCACGGCGCCAGCTCTGTCGCGGAGCCGGGAAGCTCGCAGGTCCATGACAACGCTTCGACGACTGCTCCCTGGTGGCGCAGCTCCAAGTCGAGACTGACGATCGCCAGCGGCGCGGCTCTAGCTGTGGCCTACGCAGTCAAGACGACGAGCCCCGAGGTGACCCCTTACGTCTTCGTGGCCGCCGTGCTGGTGGGTCTGGTGCCGATTGCCCGCAGAGCCTTTATGGCGGCCCGGGCCGGGACGCCGTTCTCGATCGAGATGCTGATGACGATCGCGGCGGTGGGCGCCGTTGTCATCGGTGCCGGCGAGGAAGCGGGGGCAGTCGTGTTCCTGTTCCTCATCGGCGAGATGCTGGAAGGCGTCGCGGCCGGCAAGGCCCGAGCCAGCATCCAGGGCCTGATGACGCTGGTGCCGAAGACCGCTCTCCTCGAGGATGAGGGCCAGACGCGCGAGCTTCCGGCCGAACGGCTGTGGGTCGGCGCCGTCATCCTGGTCCGGCCCGGTGACCGCATCGCCGCCGATGGCGTAATCGTGGACGGGGAGAGCGCCGTCGACGAGGCGCCTGTGACAGGGGAGAGCGTCCATAAGCGGAAGGGCAAGGGCGGAATCGTCTACGCCGGCACCATCAATGCGGATAGCGTGCTGCGCGTCCGGGTCACGGCCACGGCGGCCGACAACACCGTCGCCCGCATCGTGAAGCTGGTCGAGGAGGCGCAGGAGAGCAAGGCGCCGACCGAACGCTTCATCGATCGCTTCTCGACCTACTATACCCCGGCCGTGGTGGTGGTCGCTGCCCTGGTTGCGGTGATCCCGCCCCTCATGATGAGTCAGGCGTGGGGCGAGTGGGTCTACAAGGGGCTCGCCATCCTGCTGATCGGGTGCCCCTGCGCCCTGGTGATCTCGACGCCGGCAGCCATCGCGGCGTCGCTGTCTGCGGGAGCCCGGCGCGGCCTGCTGCTCAAAGGCGGCGCGGTGCTGGAGTCGGTCGGGACGATCACGGCCATCGCACTCGACAAGACCGGAACGCTGACGGAGGGCAAGCCAAAGGTCACGGACGTAGTCGCGTTCGGCCGCGGCGAGCGGGAGGTACTGTCGATGGCCGCCGCCTTGGAGACCGGATCGAGCCACCCTCTGGCGCTGGCGATCCTGTCGCGGGCCAAGGCGGACGGTGTTCCAATCCCGCCCGCGGCCGACGTCTCCGCGCTCGGCGGCAAGGGCGTAATCGGCCGGGTCGGGGGCGTCAGCCTGTTTCTGGGATCGACGGCAGCGGTGGGGGAAAAAGTCGCGTTGTCGGCCGAGCAGGCTTCGCGCATCAGCGCCTTCAACGATGAAGGTAAGTCAGTGTCGGTCCTGCTGGGAGGCGACGCGCTCGCGGGCATCATTGCTATGCGCGACGAGCCCCGCGGCGACGCAAAGGCCGGCATTGATGCTCTGAAAGCTCTCGGCGTCGAGCCGGTTATGCTGACGGGCGACAACCTGCGTACCGCAGAGGCGGTAGGCCAGAGTCTTGGCCTACCGGTCCGCGCCGAGCTTCTGCCAGACGACAAGCAGCGCATCGTCCGCGAAATGCAGCAGTCGGGCAAGAAGGTCGCTAAAGTGGGCGACGGCATCAACGATGCGCCCGCTCTCGCCGCGGCCGACGTCGGCATTGCCATGGGCGGCGGCACGGACGTCGCAATGGAAACGGCAGATGCAGCGGTGCTGCACGGCAAGGTTGGTGACCTTGCTCGCATGGTGGAGCTGTCCCGGCGCACAATGGGCAACATCCGCCAGAACATCACGATTGCGCTGGGCCTGAAAGCCGTGTTCCTGGCGACGACGATCGCCGGCGTGACCGGCCTCTGGCCCGCCATCCTGGCCGACACCGGTGCAACGGTGTTGGTGACGGCGAATGCCATGCGGCTCCTGTCTGTGCGGAACAAATGAGATGCATGGAAGGTCGAAAGCAGATCAGGAACCGCTCGCGCGCTTCACACCGAGAGCACGTCGGATCAACGGAATCAGTTCGGGTCCCACGACGCCAAAATTCGCCATCGGCGTAGGTGCTGCCGAGGACGGGTCCGACCGAGGCGTCCTATTCGGCGGCCTCGCATGGGTATCACCTCGTACAGGGGCGAGCGCTGACGTTCGCCCCTGACCATGACTAACCTTTGGTAGCGGGCGAGGCCGGCGCCGTGGTGCCGTTCTTATTCTGGCCCATCGATTCCATCATGTGATTGCAATTGTCCATCATGCGAGTCATCTTTTGCTGCATCTCGGGATTCATCATCATCCCGCCATTGCCGTTCATCATGCCGTCTCCCTGCTTCTCCGCAGGTGCTGGGGGAGCGCTCGTCTGTGCGTAGGCGGTGACGCTGGCCAGAGCCAAGCCTCCCAGCAGCGCCGCCACGGCGGTGATTCCTCTGATGTTATTGATCCGAGTCATGACAGAATATTCCCTTGAGCTGCCCTCCATACCAGAGCGCGGGAGGGTAGCGCGCTTTCGTCGCCGTGCTGTCATCGCCTAGCCGCTTCCCGACGGGAGCATGCGCAGGGCGTGGTCAGCTGGCGCGATTCGAGCCCCGACGCGCGGTCTAGGTCTCGTCTCGTCGGGTGATGCCGAAGACACCGGCAGTTCGTTCGGCGTCCTGGATAAGCGTCGTACGATCGATCCGACACTTGCTCCTCGACGTTCAGGTCTCGATGGATGAAGACGGAGAAGCGGGCGCCTGGCTTTCGGCGTCGCCGCTTCCTTCGTTCCGGCCGTGGTTCATGCCTTTCATGCACATGAACATCATCACCGCGCACGGCAGGATGTAGAGTAGCGGCGCGATGGCCGATAAGGCGACCCATTTCTCGCCGAGCGCAAGCAACAGCAGCCCGATCAGAGCCGCGCCACCCACGATCTTGAACATTTTAGGAGACATTCGTGCGGGATGGTTCGCCGGGAGATAGGACGAAGTTACATCGTCATCAACGTGTCTTTGCATTTCGACCTCCATGTACGATTACACTGTCTGATATAGGGCTTCCCATAGTGGCAAGGTCAATCGCGCATGATGAATTTTTATTGACCTCTGCACGCGTGCCTTTCACACCGTCTTGGTGATTTCCTTGGATTCCGCTCCTTTTACGTCACGGCTTGCAGGACGATTCTGCCTCGAACGACATCCGGCGCACCCGGTATTTGGGCGACGAGGGTCAGTGCCCAACTACCTTCCATCGTGAGACCGGTCTCGAAGCGATAGTAACCTTTCGCCGAGCCTGGAAGGAGCTCAAGCTGAGCTCCCATCAGTCCTATGCCGTCTGGCGACATATCAAGACGGCTAACGAACAAGGTTGCGTCCGGCACCACCTTTCCGGTCCTCTCATCGACAAGCCGGACCAGAATGGTGCTGCCGAAGCCTACTTTGATCTCGCGATCGACCAGCTCGAACCGATAGTCGCTTTGCTGAGCATGAGAGATCGACAGGCTAACCGCCATACCAAGGCCTACGATGATAAGCGCGATCACGAAGCCGCGCATGAGCGCCAGACTAGACATGATATCCAAATCCTAACAACGGCGGAGCAACGGCTAGCTGAGGCGGAGCGCAGCATAACGCGCCAGCCAAGTCGGCGATCATTCGACAGCGTAGACCGCGGGAGGCTTGCCATCTTTGACGAAGGCATAAACCGTCAACGGTTCCGACTTGTCACCGTTCATTCCTGGTGCACCGACCGGCATCCCGGGAAGAGCGATTCCAGCGATGTCGGGGCGTTCTCTCAGAACCTTTTCGACGATATCAATCGGGATGAGCCCGTCGAAAACATATCGGTCGATGAACATTGTGTGACACCCTTCCAGTGCGGCTGGAACTCCTGCTTTCGAACTGATCCGGGTGAGTTCGTCCGTCAGCTTGATATCGACCTCGAAGCCGCTCTGACGCAGGTAGCCCGCGTAATCGTCACAGCAGTTACAATTTGGATTCTTGTAGAGGATCGCGTGGATCGGAGCGGCGATCGCGGGTAGCGGCAGCGTTGACATTATGGTCAGAGCTGCGCTGCGAAAAGAAAGCTTCATTTGAGTACTCCTGACAAATCATTGCTCATTGTGTTACATACCGGACGAACTTATGCCCGACATCATGGTTCCGCTCATCATGTCGTGCATCGTGGCCTGTCCCCTCCCGTTCATTCCGCGGCGATATGCAGCCGGACCGGCTCGGGGTCCGAAGACACCAGGCTCTCGGCTCCTGCTCCCGCCTTGGGGAGTCTCCAGCCTTTCACCAGGGCGTAGATGGCCGGGATGACGATCAGGGTCAGGACGGTGGACGACACCATGCCGCCGATCATCGGCACGGCGATGCGCTGCATGACCTCCGACCCTGTGCCGGTGCTCCACAGGATCGGCACGAGGCCCGCCATGATGGCCGTGACGGTCATCATCTTGGGCCGGACGCGCTCGACCGCCCCCAGCATGATCGCCTCCTGGAGATCGCCGCGATCGAAGACGCGTCCGGCCGCCTGCCTCGCCGCCCTGACCTCCTCCATGGCCTGATCGAGGTAGATCAGCATGACGACGCCGGTCTCCGCCGCCACGCCCGACAGGGCGATGAAGCCGACCACCACCGCGACCGACAGATTGAAGCCGAGCCACCACATCAGCCACAGCCCTCCGACGAGCGCGAAGGGCAGCGACAGCATGACGATCAGCGTCTCGGTGAGGCGGCCGAAGTTGAGGTAGAGCAGCAGGAAGATGATGAGCAGCGTAACCGGCACGACGATCTTCAGCTTCGCCGTGGCACGCTCGAGATACTCGAACTGACCGCTCCACTGAACGTAGGTACCGGGCGGGAAGTGGACGTTGTCGGCCACCGCCTTCTGGGCGTCGGCGACATAGCCGCCGAGGTCCCGGTCGTGCATGTCGACGAAGATGTAGAGCGCGAGCTGCCCGTTCTCGGTGCGGATCGAGGTCGGCCCGCGGTCGAGCTGCACCTTGGCGACGTCGCCGAGCGGCACCGTGCCGCCGCCCGGCATCGAGATCAGCACGTCGCGGGCGATGGTCTTCGGGTCGCTGCGCAGGTCGCGCGGATAGCGGACGTTGACGGTGTAGCGCTCGCGACCCTCGACCGTGGTGGTGACGGCGTCACCACCCAGCGCCATCGAGATCGTGTCCTGGAGGTCGCCGACCATCAGGCCGTAGCGCGCCAGGGCGTCGCGGTCAGGCACGACGTCGAGGTAGTAGCCGCCGATCACCCGCTCGGCATAGGCGCTCGACGTCCCCGGCACGTTGCGCACCACGGTCTCGATCTGGCGCGCGACCTTCTCCATGTCGCCGAGGTCCTTGCCCAGCACCTTGATGCCGACCGGCGTGCGGATGCCGGTCGCGAGCATGTCGGTCCGCGCCTTGATGGGCATGGTCCAGGCGTTGGAAACACCGGGGAACTGCAGGGCCTTGTCCATCTCGGCCGTGAGGCTGTCGGTCGTGACGCCGGACGGCCACTGATCCTTCGGCTTGAGGTTGACGACCGTTTCGAACATCTCGCTCGGCGCCGGGTCGGTCGAGGTGTCGGCGCGGCCTGCCTTGCCGTAGACGGAGGCGACCTCCGGGAAGCTTTTGATGATGCGATCCTGCGTCTGCAGGAGCTGGCTCGCCGAGGTGATCGAGATACCGGGCAGCGTCGTCGGCATGAACAGCAGCGTGCCCTCGTTCAAGGTCGGCATGAACTCGGTACCGAGTTGGCCCGCCGGCCAGGCGCTGGCCCCGAGGGCCGCGAGCGCCAGGAGGATCGTCAGCGTCTTGGCCTTCAGCACCCCGCGGATGAGCGGACGGTAGAGCCAGATCAGCGCGCGGTTGATCGGGTTCTTGTGCTCCGGGATGATCTTGCCGCGGACGAACAGGATCATCAGCACCGGCACCAGCGTGATCGACAGGATGGCGGCGGCCGCCATCGAGAAGGTCTTGGTGAAGGCGAGCGGGCCGAACAGACGCCCCTCCTGCGACTCCAGCGTGAAGATCGGCATGAACGACACGGTGATGATCAGCAGGCTAAAGAACAGGGCCGGCCCGACCTCGCGGGCGGCCTCGATGATGGCCTCGGCCCGGGGCTTGCCGGGCTCGGCCCGCTCCAGGTGCTTGTGGGCGTTCTCGATCATTACGATGGCGCCGTCGATCATGGCTCCGATCGCGATGGCGATGCCGCCGAGGCTCATGATGTTGGCCCCGAGGCCCATCATCCGCATGGCGCCGAAAGCCATGAGGATGCCGACCGGCAGCATCAGGATGGCCACGAGGGCGCTGCGGATGTGGAGCAGGAACACGATACACACCAGCGCCACCACGACGCTCTCCTCCAGCAGCGTGTGTTTCAGCGTCTCGATGGCGGACTCGATGAGGTTGGACCTGTCGTAGACCGGCACGACCTTGGTGCCGGCCGGCAGGCTCGGCATGAGGGCGGCGATGCGCTGCTTGACGCTGTCGATGACGTCGAGCGCGTTCGATCCCGACCGCTGCAGGGCGATGCCGCTCGCGACCTCGCCCTCGCCGTTGAGCTCGGTGATGCCCCGCCGCTCGTCCGGCCCGAGTTCGACCCGCGCCACGTCCTTGAGCAGCACGGGCGTGCCATTGTCGACCTTGAGGACGATCTTGCCGATGTCGTCGACGCCGCGGAGGTAGCCCTTGCCCCGCACGATGAACTCGAACCCGCTGAGTTCGAGGGTGCGGCCGCCGACGTCGGTGTTGCTGGCCCGGATCACCTCCCGCACCTTGTCGAGCGTGATGCCGAGGTCGCGCATGCGCTGCGGGTCGACCACGACGTTGTACTGCTTGACGAAGCCGCCGACGCCGGCGACCTCGGCGACGCCGTCCGCCTTGGCGAGGCCGTAGCGTAGCGCGTAGTCCTGCGTGGTCCGGGTCTCGGCGAGGCTCTGGTTCTCGGCCGTGACGGCATATTGGTAGACCCAGCCCACCCCGGTTGCGTCGGGGCCGAGGGTCGGCGTCACCCCCGAGGGCAGGCGCTTGGCCGCGGCGTTGAGGTACTCGAGAACCCGGCTGCGGGCCCAGTAGATGTCGGTCCCGTCCTCGAAGATGATGTAGACGAAGGACACGCCGAAGAACGAGAACCCCCGTACAGCCTTCGATCGCGGTACCGTCAGCATGGCGGTCGTCAGCGGGTAGGTGACCTGGTCCTCGACGACCTGGGGCGCCTGGCCGGGATCCTCGGTATAGACGATGACCTGCGTGTCCGAGAGATCGGGGATGGCGTCGAGCGGGAGATGACTTAGCGCGTAGAATCCGCCGGCGGCCGCGAAGGCTGTGGCGATCAGCACCAGCATGACGTTGCGGGCCGACCATGAGATGAGCTTGGCGATCATTTCGCCTCTCCCGGTGCGTTCAGGCCCTGGAGGGCGGCCTTAAGGTTGCTCTCGGCGTCGATCAGGAAGTTCGCGGAGGTGACGACTTGGTCGCCGTCCGCGACGCCGTCCTTGATTTCCACGAAGCCGCCGCCGCGGCGGCCGGTCTTTACGGGCCGGGGCTCGAGGCGGCCTTCGCCCTTGTCGAGAATGACGACCTGCCGGTCGCCGCTATCGATGACCGCGGTGTCGGCCACGGCGAGAACCGGTTTGCCGCTGCCCGTCGCGATCTCGACGTCGGCGTACATGTCCGGCAGCAGCGCGCCGTCCGGGTTCGGCAGCTCGATCCTGACGCGGGCGGTGCGGGTCTGGGCATTGATCGACGGATAGATCAGCGCGATCTTGCCCGCGTAGGTGCGGTTGGAGCCTCGCGGCTTCACGGTCGCGGGTTCGCCCACGGCAATGGCGGGAAGGTCGCCCTCCGGGATGTCGGCCACGACCCACACGACGGAGATGTCGGCGAGACGGAACAGGCTCTCGCCGGCCGACGCTTTCATGCCGTCGACGGCGGAGCGCTCGACCACGATGCCGGTCCGCGGCGCCGGCCAGGCCAGGGTCTGCGGGATCTCGTGGGTTCGGTCGATCTCGGCGATGACGCTCGGCGGCACCGCGAGGTTGTCGAGGCGACGGCGCGCGTTCTTGAGGGTGATGGCATCGGACCGGTCGTTGAGGGCCGACAGGTATTGAGCGGCGGGCGCCAGGAGGTCGGGGCCGTAGACGTGCATCAGCGGCTGGCCCTGGCGCACCAGGCTGCCCGTCGTGACATTTTCCACCTTGTCGATGTAGCCGTCGAAGCGCAGCGCGATGATCGACTTGCGCCCTTCATCGAGCTGGATGGTGCCGGCGGCGCGAACCGTCGCGTTGATGGTCCTCATGGCCGCCGGCTCGGAGCGGACCCCCGTGCGCTGCAGCTTGCCCGGCGACAGCTTGACCGTGGAGCTGTCCTCCTCCTCGCCGGCGTAGACCGGGATGTAGGCCATCCCCATGGAATCCTTCTTCGGCACCGGTGAGGTATCGGGCAGGCCCATGGGGTTGCGGTAGAACCGCACCTTCTTCGGGCCACCATCACTACCGCCGCTGGGCAGGGCATCCACAACCGTCTGCACGGGTTCGGCCTTCGGCGGATCGTCGAAGCTCACATCCTCGCTCGCCAGGACGGGCCGGAAATCCCGTCCATCGGCGGTCTTCGTCGGCGTCGCGGAATAGGCCGGCCGCCCGTTGGGGTCGCGGTAATAGATCACGGGACCAAACGACGCCGGGGCACGCTCCGCCGCTTGGGAGGCGAAGGGCAGCAGCGGGAAGCGGGTTTCGGCCCAGCGGAGGACGGGCATTGCGACGTCGCGATGCCCGCCCCAGTACCCGCCAACCCCCGCCGCCATCACGGCGGCGAGGGTGAGGCCGGTACGGCCTAATCGGCTCAAGGGGTGACCTTGAGAACGAGCTTGCTCTCGACCGTTCCGGTCTCGCCCTGCACCTTGGCGCCCAGCGACAGGCGCCAATCGCCGTCCATCACGATCTTGGCCTTGAACCGGTAGACGCCGGGTTCGGTCGACGGCAGCGGGTCGAGCGGGGTCGTCATGGTTTCCATGCCCGCGGGCGCCATGTCGAGACGTTTGGCGGAGATCACGGCATTGGGCACGGTCTTGCCCGTCCGCTTGTCGACCAGGGTGGCCGAGATCACCGCAGCGTCGCCCTTCGTGACGTTGGCCTGGGTTAGGCGGAACTCGTAGTCGCTCGCGGCTGCCAGGGCGCGGGGGAGCGGGCTCGCCAAGGCGAGCGCCGTCAGCGCCAAGCCGGCGCCGAACATCGTGGTTTTCATGGTGGGTTCTGTCCTGCGTTCATCGATGGATGCGCGGACGATCCGCCGCCCCGCGACTTCTGCGGGGGGCGCGGGCGACGTCCGGCTTCATGAACCCCGAAGGGGCTACGATGACGTCAGGGTCTTGGGGGGCGTGCCGGCGGACCGTCGGCCGAGCGGTCGCGATCTCGATCGTTCACCGGCCTCCCGGGCGAGGTGGCGACGGCCACGGGAGGGCCGAACTCGAAGGAAGGATCGGCCGGGGTGAAGGCCGCCATGCACAGCATCGCCCAAGGGCAGCCATGGTCGCAGTCCGACGCCGAATGGTTGCCCGTCGAGCGGCAATCCATGCCGCCCGCCGGCATCCGCATCCCCATCATCGGGGCGGACGCCATGTCCGAGGTCTGCGGTCGTACCGTCGCGCCAGGGGCCGCCGAAGCCGGACCTATGGTCGGCGCGGCGAGCAGACCCACGATCGCGAGGACCGACAGGCATCGGGCTATGAGGGAAACGACGTTCACGAGGCTGACATAGCACGGATGTCGATCGATGCAAAAGGAACATGGGCGCCCGCCAGGGCGATTGCATTACAAAGGGGCGTGATGAGGCTTGACAAATAACCCTCGGGGTCCTGAACGTCGCGCCGCTCTCGATCCACCAAGCGTTGATGATCCCGGACTGGGGGCCGACAACATTCTTCCTCAACGGCGGCGACCCACCCGACGCCGAGGGCCTGCGCAAGCTGGCGCAGCGGCGCGTGACGGTCGAGTCCGCGACAATTCTAACTGTCGAGGGCTCAGGCTCGGCCATGGCCGGCCTGCGCCTGGCCAATGGCCGCCTCGTCGAGATCGATGCGCTGTTCCTTGGAACACAGCTCAGGATCACTCCGCTCGCGGCGCAGCTCGGCTGCGACTTCGAAGACGGACCGTTCGGACGATTTATCCGCGTCGATGCGGCCAAGATGACGACGGTGCTGGGTGTCTACGCCGCGGGCGACAACGCCCGCGCGATGCACAACGCTACCTTCGCTTCCGCCGATGGGGTGCTTGCCGGCGCCTCGCTTCATCAGGCGCTCATGTTCAATCCAGTCACCGCCTGAGCCACCGCTTTCAGAGGTGTATTGCGATGAAGCCAGATGAACTTGCTTGGGGTCCTTGAGGGAGGCCGCTTCTCGCCAGACGATCTCTTTTGAGAAGGGCCGTGCCGACACTACCAACGGCAGCTATTGCCATACACCGGCTCGAAACCGGCCTGCCCGTTGACCACCCAAGGACGAACCCGCTCTCGCGGGAGGGCTTCCTGAGAAGTAGGGCACAACTGGAGATCTGAGCGAGCGCTTGAGCGGGTTGCGCCGGCCTCCGAGCATGAGGGTCCACCCCTCATCTCGCG
>JAABUJ010000818.1_pt1 | contig 54129 bp, 51 predicted proteins | sample 5559131 | NCBI WGS metagenome assembly JAABUJ01 (sample SAMN10711875, study PRJNA513366) | rock metagenome | isolation source: Antarctica rocks | place: Antarctica: Victoria Land, Mt New Zealand nord | collected 2016-01-07
CGTCGGATGCCCCGCAGAACCGGCCTTGCCGCTGCTGCTGCCGCACCCGCTTACCGCCAGCACCGCAGCGGCCAGCACCACCGCCCCGGCCAGCGGGCGTCCTGTTCGCAACACGAACAGCAGTGTGCGCTACACCGGTCGGTACAGCACAGATGACCCGCGGACAAGCGGTGTGTGGCAGCTGCCGCCAGCCGTCGGGCGAGTGCCGACACGGCAGCGCGTGGTGCAGGTGGTTCCCGGCCGTGTGCTTGGGCGGCTAGACGGCGCTCGAGCACGCCCTCCAGGCGTCTTGCGGGTCGTGTCCGTGTTCTCCCCTGACGGCAGTCGCGTTCGCGCTTTACAGACACAACGTGAGCTGATCACGGGTGACTCGCGCGTTCTATCGGTAAGCGGGGGCAACCAGTCAAGCTTCAGGGCTACCTGAATCAGCTCGCGGTGGGGGGTCGGTCTGAGCCTGGCTGGTTCAGGCTGGGGGTTGCTGGCTAGCGAGTTCGGGTGAGGATTCCGTCGAGTTCGAGCGTGCTGTCCATCAGACGCCAGGCGGCGTACTTGCATGTTTGGCAGGAGACGAAGTCGATGGGTGTGCCGTCGGTCAGCGCCAGCAGGATGCGGTTCATGCGTTCCCCGTCGCAGTCGGGGCACGACAGACCCTTGGCAAACGAAGGGTTCAGCCTCAGGCTGCCGGCCGCGATGCTTCGCGGGGTCGCGGTTCGACTGGAGGTTTTGGTAGCAACCGTTGCGGGTGTGCTCCTCTGGACGATCAACAGCACTACCTCCACCCCTGTCGGGGCCGTAGTTGGGCGGCGGCACCGGCCCATCGGCAGTTGCCGAGCAGGGTGCGGCCACGAACGGGTGAACGCTGCTGCTGTCATCGTCGAGGCGCTCGGCGGCTGATCAAAGAGACGGTGTGAGCACCGCACTCTGGTGTGTTCGGTCGGGGGGCCCGACGGGCAGCGCACCCTGGGCTCGCCCTGGGACCCCCTGGCCGTCACCGGCCGAGCAGGGTAGCGCGGGGTTAAGGCTGGTAGGTCGGACGGCCGATGCATGGTGGGCGGGCTGCGTGCTGGTGCGCCATCAGTTGCCCGCTCGCTTTGTCTGCTGGCCCAGGTCCTGACACCTAGCCCGAGGGGGTTGTTCGGGTGGTCCGAGGCCGGGTGATCGCCATCGCCATCGGTTTGGTGTTGATCCCGGGTACCGGCAGCGCCCAAGCGGCTTCGGTCACCTCTGCGCCTCAAGGCGGCGTCATCGAGCAGCTGCACCACGCGCAGCAGCATGTCCGCAGTGCGCGCCAGCAGCTCGACGCCGTCTTGGTCCGAGCCGAGCAGGCCACCGAGGCCTACAACGGGGCGCGCCTGCAGGCAGAGCAGGCCGCGGCCCGCAGCGCCGCCGCCGCCGCCGCAGCCGGTGCTGCCAGCGCACGCGCCGAGCAAGCCGCCGCTTTGACCGGGACCGCCGCCGGCCAGCTGCGGCGGGCGGTCGGCGTCACGGTCAGCGCCGCAGCCGAGCAGGAGCGCGCGGAGCAAGTCGCCGGCGCCGCGCGTGGCCGGGTCGGGGCGCTCGCCGCCGGGGCGTACAAGACCGGTGGCCCCGCGGGCTTCTACTCCGCCCTGCTCGACGCTGACCCGGCAGCCTTCGTCGACGGCCAGGAATTGATCAGCCGGGTCGATCGCCGCCACCGGCAGGCGCTGAAGGCGCTGGTTGAGGCCAAGGCTGTCGCGGCCGCCGCCAACACCAGGGCGGCGCAGGCGCAGCAGGCAGCAGCCACCCGGGCCCGCCAAGCAGCCGGTGCAGCCCAGCAGTCGGTCCAGGCCGCCGCCGCGGCGCGTAGCGCAGCCGCGTTCGCCGTCGGGGCGCTGCAAGACTCGCAGCGGGCGGCCGCCTCAGCAGCCGCCGTCAAGCGGCAGGCCCGGCTGATCGTCGCCGCCGCCGAGCAAACCCTGGGCACAGCCAGCGTCGCCACCGCTGAGCTGGCCGGCAAAGCTGAGCAGGCCCGGCGTGAGGCGACAGCAGCCCGCCAGGCGATCCGGCGCGCCCAAGCAGCCGGCGCAACACGGAAAGCCGACCTCGCTCGAGCGGCAGCCGCCGCGGCTCCCGCCGCCGCGGCACAGTCCCCTCAACAGCCGAGCCCGGCGCAGGCAAGCGCGCCAGCATCCGGTCCGGGGCAGCCCAGCCCGCCGGTATCCACCCCGCCGCAGGCAAGCCCGGCGCAGCCCGTCCCGACAGGGGGCGGTCCGATGCAGGCGAGCCCCGCTGAAGGGGGTCTAGCGGGCAGCGGTCCTGCCGCTACCGCTGTGCAGTGGGCATTCGCGGAGATCGGCGTGACCTACGCGTGGGGCGGCGGTGACGCCGACGGACCGACCCGGGGCTTCGCCCAGGGCGCGGACACAGTCGGCTTCGACTGCTCTGGCCTGACCCTGTTCGCGTGGGCGCACGCCGGTGTCCGGCTCGGGCACTACACCGGCGCCCAGTGGGAGGCCGGCCGGCACGTCGCCCAGTCCGACCTGCAGCCAGGGGACCTGGTCTTTTTTGCCACCGACACCGCCGATGCCGCCACCATCCACCACGTCGGGCTCTACATCGGCGGCGGCAACATGATCAGCGCACCGCACACTGGTGACGTGGTACGGGTGGCCTCGGTCACCGGCTTCGGGGGCTACATAGGGGCGGTCCGTCTCACCGGTTGACGCGCGCAGGACAAGCGCGGCCGCGCGTAGCCCATCCTGTTGGAAACCACAAGGAAGCTCCACGTTCCACTACCGACCGTTTCTGGAACGCCGGCAGCGGTGTGTCGGAACTCGGTCTGGTGACGGCTGACGGACGTCCCGCTACCCGCGATCGGTATCAACATGCCGCTTCGGGTTCTGTCGGAGGTTTGACGTACGTTGCCGGGACGGTGACGCGGGGGAGGCGGCGAAGGCGGGTCCGGCGTGGTGGACGGTCGACGGTGGGGGAGCGGTGCTGGCAGGCCCGTTCCCGTCCCGGGCCGATGCGGCCTACGCCGACCCGCCGCCCGGGCAGGACCGTAGCGAGAGCAGGCGTGTGACGACTTCCGGTCCCGCTTCCCCCTCGCCGGCGTCGAACGGCCCGCCTGCTACTAGGGCCGGCACGCCTGGTCGATCCCGGCGCCACCCGCCGGCTCCGCCTGGGCGTCCGTAACACGTTTGACCCCGCTGCGACATCGAACGTGGTGTGCCGCCACGTGGCGTTCACATCGGTGCGAGACACTGTTGGCGAAGCACCGACCCGGCGGACAAGGCGGTGCAAGGCGCGCAGTGGAGGCACCAGATGAACCACAAGTCGTTCGAGCTCGGGGACTTCGCTCTGCAGAAGGGCTCGGTGCTGCCGCAGGCCAAGCTCGGGTACGTCACCCTGGGCACGCTCAACAGCGCCAAGGACAACGTCGTCGTCTGTCCCACGTGGTTCACCGCAACGCCCTCCGACACGGCGCAGTGGCTGACCGGGCCCGGCAGGGCGCTGGACCCGGACCGCTACTTCATCGTGGTGCCGAACCACTTCGGGGGTGCCGTGACGTCCTCGCCGAGCAACACCCCGGCGCCCTTCGAGAAGGGCCGCTTCCCACGGGTGACGACGTACGACAACGTCGTCGCCCAGCACCGGTTGCTGACCGAGGAGCTCGGCGTCGAGCGGATCCGGCTCGTCTCGAGCTGGTCCATGGGCGCCTGCCAGTCCTACGCCTGGGCCGCGCTGCACCCGGAGATGGTGGAGGCCATCGCGCCGATCTCTGGAGCTGCCCGAACCTCTGAGTACAACAAGGTCTTCCTGGTGGGCAACATCCGCTCCATCACCAGCGACCCGGACTGGAACGACGGCTTCTACACGGACAAGCCGCCGATCAAGGGGGTCAAGACGTTGGCAGCGCTTTACGCCGGCTGGGCCTTCTCCGAGCCCTTCTATCGAGAGGGCGTCTTCCGGGCCTTCGGCGCCGGCACGGTGGAGGAGTTCATCGACCAGTTCTGGGACGCGTTCTACGTGAAGTGCGACGCGAACGACCTGCTCGCCCAGATGTGGACGTGGTGGCACAACGACCTCGGTGACCACCCGAACTTCGGAGGGGATTTTAAGGCGGCGCTGGGCGCCATCCAGGCACGGACGATCATCATGAACTCCGAGACCGACCAGTACTTCCCGCCGATCGACAGCGCCTACGAGGCCGCGCACATCAAGGGCGCCGAGTCGCGTCCGATCCCCAGCGTCTGGGGGCACATGGCCCCGTTCAACCCGGCGGACCAGGCCGTCATCGACGCCACGCTCCGCGAGCTGCTGGGCGACTAGGGACCGGACGCTGCAGACACAGACGGAGGACGTGCTGCCGGCCGGAGGTGCTGCTTCAGGCGGGCATCCGCACGGTGAGGCCGCCGTCCACGACGATTGCCTGCCCGGTGACGTAGCTGGCCTCTTCGGACGTCAGGAAGCGTACGACGGAGCCGACCTCGTCCGCCCGCCCGACCCGTCCCGAGGGGATGTCCTCTCTCCCCGCCCGCGCCAGGCCCAGCGTGCGCATCACGCGGGTGAGGTCAACCTGGAGCATGTCCTCCCAGGCGTCGTCAGTCATCTCGTCCAGGCGGGCGCGTCGGAGCACGCCTGCGTTGGCAACGGCGATGTCGAGCAGGCCCCACTCGTCCAGGGCCCGCTGGGCCATGTCCTCCACCTGTGCGGAGTCCCGTACGTCGACCTCGTGCACGACAGCGTCGCCGCCCGCCGCCCGGACACGCCGCAGGGTCTCCTCGGAGTCGTGCGGGTCCCCGGGGAAGGTCCCGATCACTACCCGCGTGCCGGAGCGGGCGTAGGCCACCGCGACATCTCGCCCGATGGTCACTGGCGGCACCCGTGACCACGGCGACGAGCTGGCCCTGCGTACGCGAAGACAAGGTGGGTGGAGTCCGTTTCGAGGGGACGGTCGAGGACCCCGGCCGGCACGGACGCCTGTGACCGAGCGGTCGTGCCAGCCACCTGGATGACGATCTGCGAGCGGGCACATGTTTGCACACGTCGTGCCGCCGGTCCAGCCACCGTTGGAGCCGAGTCCGGCGCAGGCGGCTGGCGTCAGAGCGGTCGTCTGTGGGCCCAGGGCGAGGCGGCCTCCAGGGCTCCTGCGATGCGGAACAGGTCCACCTCGCGGTGGCTCTTGGCCACGACCTGCAGACCCGCGGGCATCCCTGCGTCGATGAACCCGCACGGCAGCGACGCGGCCGGGTTTCCTGTCAGGTTGAAGGGATACGTGTAGCAGACCCAGGAGACCATCGTCCGGTCGTTCGAGCTCCGTCGGCACGTTGACGCCTGCGGGGAGCTGCGAGACGGGAAGGGTGGGAGTGATCAGCAGGTCGTACGGCTCGAGGAACCGCCTGATGTGGTCCCTGAGTTCGAACCTTCGGAAGTACTTGGCGACATGGTCCCGCAGGGTCTGCTGGTACAGGGCCTGGTCGAGAGCGTCGGCGACGGCTGGGTCCAGGATCTCGCGGCGCTCGTCCAGCGCTGCCTTCAGCCGCAGGCCGACCCCTGCGTAGAAGTCCGCGTTCCAGAGCTCGATGGGATCCTCGACGAACACCCGGTCGACCGTTTGGACCCTGCAGCCGGCCTGCTCCAGCCGCTCCACCGCTCTCGTCGTGATCTCCCGCACCTCCGCAGACACCGGCGCGTAACCCAGGGTCGGGCTCCACGCGACGCGTAGGCCGTTAGCCCCCCGGGCAGCTGAAGCCGGGAGGTCCGGGACCTCCTGCGCGACGCTTGCGGGGTCCCGCGCGTCGAAGCCCGACAGCACCTGCAGGAGCTGTGCGGCATCCCCCACGGTCCGCGCGATGACTCCGACGTGGGCCAGCGAGGGGGTGGCACTGGTCGGGAAGACGGGCACGCGGCCGTACTGGGCCTTCACTCCCACCAGCCCGCAGAGCGCCGCCGGGATACGGCACGAACCGCCGCCGTCCGTCGCCACCGCAAACGGCGTCACGCCGGCCGCCACGCTGGCAGCGGCGCCGGCGCTCGACCCGCCGGTCGACATGGCGGTGTTCCAGGGGTTGCGCGTCACGCCCGTCAACGGGCTGTCGCCGCCGCCGGCCTTGCACCCGAACTCGGTGGTCGTCGTCTCCCGATCACGCAGCCCCGGCCCGTCGAACGCGCTCCACCGCAGGCGCATCGTCGGAGGGGACGTTGTCCCACATGACCCTGAGCCGAAGGTGGTGGGCACGCCAGCCATGTCGATCAGGTCCTTGACCGAGAGGGGCACACCGGCCAGCGGCCCGAGAGCTCACCCCGTGCGACCTGCTCGTCCACGACGCGAGCAGCCGCCAGAGCCTGCTCGGGAGTCCGCGTGACGAAGGCGTTGAGCGCCGGCTCGAGCCCGTTGAGCCGGTCGAGACAGGCGGTGACCACCTTGACGGACGACGCCTGCCGGCTGAGGATCAACTCGTTGAGCTCCACCGCAGATCGGTAGGCGAACTCCGTCACAGCTGGCCCCTCCGCCGTCGGACAGGAGGAGCCGCGACAGCTCGCGCAACTCGACTTAACACGGCCGTCACCTTCGGTCAGTTAAATGTCGAATGCTCAACCTTAGTCCTTCAACCAGACCCTTCGACGTCGTGGAGCATCCATGGACCTGAACGGCACCCCGCTCGTGCGGGCGGACATCACCACCATCCAAGCAGCCCTGCTGACGGGCCGCGTCACAGTGCGGGAGCTCGTGGACGCCTACCTGGAACGCATCACCGCGCTCGACCAGGACGGCCCTGCGCTGAACGCCGTGGTCACGCTGAACCCCGGGGCTCGGGACCAGGCGGACGCCCTGGACCGTGCCTTCGCCGAGACGGGGCAGCCGGTCGGGCCGCTGCACGGGATCCCGATGGTCATCAAGGACTGCCTCGAGACGGCCGACATGCCAACCTCGTTCGGCTCCGAGATCTTCGCGGACTACATGGCGCCGTCCGACGGGACGGTCGTCAGCAAGCTGCGTGCGGCCGGCGCAGTGATCATTGCCAAGACGACCCTGCCCGACTGGGCGACCTCGTGGTTCAGCTACTCCTCCCGGACCGGGCTGACCAAGAACCCGTACGACCTCGACCGCGACCCCGGAGGGTCGAGCAGTGGCACAGGAGCCGCCGTCGCCGCCGGGTACGCCACCGTCGGTCTCGGGACGGACTGCGGGGGGTCCGTTCGGCTGCCCGCGTCGTTCTGCAACCTCGTCGGAGTGCGGTCCACCCCCGGTGTGATCAGCCGAACAGGGGTCAACCCCCTTGTCGGCGTCCAGGACACGATCGGCCCGATGACCAGGACGGTCGAGGACGCCGCCCGGCTCTTCACGATCATGGCGGGCTTCGACGACGCCGACCCGCTCACCTACGCCTACTCGGTGGCCCGGGCGCCGTCCTCCTACCTCGACGCCCTCGTGCCGGACGCCCTGAAGGGCCGGCGCATCGGAGTGCTGCGCAGTGCCTTCGGCTCGGACGACGACCCCAACGCCGCCCCGGTGAACGAGGTCATGGCGACGGCGCTGAAGGAGCTGGAGGCAGGCGGCGCAACGCTGGTCGACGTCACGATCGACGACCTCACCGGCTGGATTGGCCGGACTTCGATGTACACCATCAAGTCGAAGTACGACATCAACACCTGGCTCGCCTCAAAGCCCGACGCGCCGGCGCGCAGCGTGGCCGAGATCATGGGATCCGGCAGATACCACAAGAAACTGGACCTCCTGGAAGCGCTCGCGGTCGGGCCCGACGACCCCCTCAACGACCTCGACTACTACAAGGCGTACACCGAGCACGAAGCCTTCATGAAGCTCGTCGTCAACCTGATGGAGAGCAACGGTCTGTCGTCCGTGGTCTACCCCACCTGTCAGGTGATCCCCCCGACCAGGGAGGACACCGACTCCGGGCTCTGGAACACCTTGAACTTCCCGACCAACACCGTCATCAGCTCGCAGACCTGGATGCCCGCCCTTACGGTGCCCGCCGGCTTCACGGCAGCAGGTCTCCCCGTGGGCATGGAAGTTCTTGCGCGCCCCTACGACGAGCCGACCATGTTCGCCGTGGCGTACGGCTTCGAGCAGGTCATGGGGCACAGCGCCCTGCCCGACTGCGCACCGGCCGACCTCGCTTGACGAAGGGGTGATCGAGCACCGGCGGGGGCGTACGTGTCCCGGGCGGGTTCGAGCACCTCAACTGTCCCGTCCGAGCAACCGGCCCCTGAGGTGTCCGATGCCGGCTTGACGCCAACTCGCGCTGGCTCGTCGAGCACACCAACGAGCACGCCGTCACCGGGACACTGCGAGACGCGCTAGCCGGCGCCGACGTTCTCATCGGCGGCAGCGCTCCAGCGATCCTGCGTGGGGACGACATCGCGACAATGGCCGCGGGCTCGATTGTCTTTGCGCTTGCCAATCCCGAGCCTGAAGTCGACCCCGCCGAGGCACGCCTGCACGCAGCAGTCGTCGCGACCGGCCGCAGCGACGAGCCCAACCAGATCAACAACGTGCTCGCTTTCCCCGGGGTGTTCCGCGGCTTGCTGGACGCGGCGCTCGTGACATCGACCTGCAGATGGAAGCAGCGGCAGCGCAGGCACTCGCCGACGTGCTCAAGCCAAGCGAACTCAACCCATCCTTAATCGTGCCCAGCGTCTTCGACCTGGACGTGCCGCGCAAGCAGTGGCGAAAGCGGTACAGCGCTCGCTCGGCACCCAACCTTGACCAACTCTTCGCAAGCACGATCGCCCACCCGAGGCGCTCCACCATCTGGGCATCAGCGTTCGGTTTGGCGGGACGAGCCGGGTGAGTTGCAGGGGAGCAGCGTGCTCGTCGCGGTCACACGCTGTGCCGCGTCATGGACATGGGCTGCGGTGCCTACCCCGACGGGTGCTGCTGTCAGGCGCTGGGGAGCGAACGCTGGCGCGACTAGGCGATAGGCGAACTCCTGCCCGACCAGCGGGACGCCCGCTCGTCGCATGAGCTCGCCCATGAGCAGGGCCTGCAGCGGTCCGTGGATCACCAGACCTGGGTAGCCCTCTTGCGCGGCGTGCGCCTGGTCGTAGTGGATGCGGTGCGCGTTGTACGTCAATGCCGAGAACCGAAACAGCAGGACCGGGTCCACATGGAGCTCCAAGCCGGGCTCGACGGGACCGGTGGAACCTGCGGCCCGGAGGGGAGGCAGCAGCGATCTGCCCGGCGGGCGGTAGACGATGTCCTGCTCGTCTGATAGGGCGAGGTTGCCCCGCTGCTCGATCTCGCTGCGGACGGTCACGAAAGTCAGCGGGCCTGACTTGCCCTGCTTGTGGGTCGTGCGGACCGCCCGCGTCGTGCGGGTTGCCCTCTCGCCGAAGCGCAGCGGAACCCGCATGCAGACGCGGCCACCGGCGAACATTCGCAGCTGCCCGGGGCCCGGGGGGGCCGGGACACCGCTTGTGGGGTGGCCGTCGGCCCCAAGCTCGCTCTGCCTGCGCCGCTCCAGCAGGTAGACCCAATGCCACAGGGCGGGCATCGGCTCTTCGGCGGACGGGGGGTCCAAGCCGAGTAGCCCGGCCAGCGCCTCCGCCGGCTCGGGTACGAGGAGCTCGGTTCGCACGCTCGTGCCGGTCCGGTCGGGGCTCGCCAGGCTCGCGCTCGCGGTCATGAGGCGCCCTTCGCCATCGGGGGTGGATCCGGAGCGAACTCGGCCCGCACGGCCTCGGTGTGCTGCCCCACCGCCGGGACTGCGCCCATCGCCGCCTCCCGGCCCGTGACGGTGGCGGGAGGAAGCAGGGAACGAACCGGGCCGCTGGGGGTGTCGACGTCGCGCCACCTGTCTCTGGCCGCGAGCTGGGGGTGCTCGGCGAACTCGTGCATGGTGCGCATGCGGGCGTTAGCAATCCCCACCTCGTCCAGGCGGCGGGAGACCTGGTCGGCACTGAGCGGTGCGAGGGCCTCCGTCAGCATCGTGCGTAGCTCCGCGTCGTTCTCGAGGCGACGAGAATTCCCGGCGAATCGGGGGTCCCCGGCCAGATCGGGCCGGGCCAGCACGTCGATGCAGAGCGCGGCCCACTCACGCTCGTTCTGCACGCCGATGAACACCTGGTCACCGTCGCCGGCGCGGTAGGGGCCGTAGGGCGAGATGGACGCGTGCCGGGCCCCAGTCCGCGACGGAGGGGCGCCACCGTAGGCCGCGTAGAGGTACGGCTGGCTCGTCCACTCGCCCAGCGCGTCGAGCATCGCCACCTGCACGCTGGTGCCTCGGCCCGTGCGCTCACGCTCGTACAGCGCTGTGAGCAGGCCGCTGAATGCGTACATCCCCGCCGAGATGTCGGCGACAGAGATACCGGCCTTGGCCGGGGCCTCGAGCGTGCCGGTCACCGACAGCAGACCCGCTTCACACTGCACCAGCAAGTCGTAGGCCTTCTTGCTGCTGTACGGGCCGGGCGCGCCGTAGCCGGAGACGGAGCAGGTGATCAGTCGCGGGTACGCGTCTCGTAGGCTCTGGTCGTCCAGGCCGAGCCGCTCCACCGCACCTGGGACGAGGTTCTGCACAAACACGTCAGCGCGGGCGAGTACCGCGTCGATCAGGGCCCGATCTCGCGGCTGCTTGATGTCGAGCGTAATGCTCTCCTTGCCGCGGTTGAGCCAGACGAAGTAGCTCGACATGCCGTGGACCGTCTCGTCGTAGCCGCGGGCGAAGTCGCCGCTGCCGACGCGCTCGACCTTAATGACGCGCGCACCAAGATCAGCTAGTTGACGGGTCGCGAACGGCGCTGCCACGGCCTGCTCCAACGCGAGCACGGTGATGCCCTCGAGCGGGAGCGCCGTACCAGTCAGTGGTCGCACTCGGTGCTCCTCGGAGGCTGCGGTAGAGCGAGCCCCGCCCGTTCCAGGACCTGACGGGCCCGCCGCAGGACTGGCCGGTCGACGAGCTGGCCGTCCACGCGGACCGCGCCCACGTCAGTGTGGCAGGCGAGGATCCGCCGAGCGTCCTGCACTTCTTGCTCGCTGGGGGTAAAGGCGGTGTTGACGACCGGCACCTGGCTCGGGTGGACGCAGAGCTTGCCGCCGAAGCCGAGGCGCACTGCAGCAGCGGCGTCAGTCGCGACGGCGGACAAGTCGTCCAGCGAAGGTGTCACACCGTCGACGGGCGGGGCGACTCCGGCTGCCCGTGAGGCAACGACGAGGCTAGAGCGTGCGAAGAGCAGAGAAAGGTAGCCGTCCTCGGCGCCGAGATCTAGTGCCAGGTCGATGGACCCGAAGGCCATCCTTGCCACGGCTGCGGACGCCGCCAGGTCGTAGGCACGGTGCAGGCCCAGCGCACTCTCGACCAGCGCCACTACGGGGATGTCCGGTCCCAAGCCCGCTCTTAGCTCCAAGAGGGCCTCAGGGTCCTCCGCCTTGGGCACCATCACCGCTGCTAGGCCTGGCAGGCCTTTGAGTGCAGCGATGTCCGCGCCGTAGGACTCGGTGCCGTGGGCGTTGAGGCGTACGCAGGCGGTGCTCCCGCCGCTGAGCCAGGCGCTCACCTGGGCCCGCGCAGAGACCTTCTCATCCTCGGCGACGGCGTCCTCCAGGTCGCAGATGACTACCTCAGCGCCGCTTACCGCCGCCTTCGCGAACCGGTCGCCGCGGTCGCCCGGGACGAACAGCCAGGAACGGGCGCTGCGCACATCCGGCCGGCCGGTCACGCTCGACGTCACGGGTTCACGGTGCCGCGGCTAACCAGCTGGCGGGCGATGACGTTGCGCTGGATCTCGTTAGTGCCCTCGCCGACGATCATCAGGGGCGCGTCCCGAAAGTAGCGCTCGACGTCGAACTCGGTGGAGTAGCCGTAGCCGCCATGGATGCGCACCGCGTCCAGAGCGATCTCCATCGCGGTCTCGGAGGCGAACAGCTTGGCCATGCCGGCCTCCATGTCGGCACGCTGGCCGGCCTCGAACCGCCGGGCGGCGTACAGGACGAGCTGGCGCGCGGCGGTCAACTTGGTGGCCATGTTCGCGAGGTAGTTGCCGACTGACTGGTGCTGCCAGATCGGCTTTCCGAAGCTTTCGCGGTCCTGCGCGTAGCGCAGGGAGTCCTCCAGCGCTGCCCGGCCGACACCCAGGGCGCGCGCCGCAACCTGGATGCGCCCGATCTCCAGTCCGCGCATCATCTGGGCAAAGCCTTGCCCCTCCTTGTCGCCGAGCAGCGAGGACGTCGGAACACGAAAGTCCTTCAGGGAGATCTCACAACTCTCCACCCCCTTGTAGCCCAACTTGGGCAGGTCGCGGGACAGGGAGAAGCCCGGGCCCTTCTCGACGAGCAGGATGCTGATCCCCTTGTGCGCCGGTCTGGCGGAGGGGTCGGTCTTGCACAGCAGGGCTAGAACGCCCGAGGTGCGGGCGTTGGTAATCCACGTCTTGGAGCCGTTGAGGACGTACTCGTCGTCGACTCGGACGGCCGTGGTGCGCATCGCCTGCAAGTCGGAGCCGCCGCCTGGCTCGGTGAGCGCCATCGTGGCCCGCAGCTCGCCGGTCGCCATCCGCGGTAGGTAGCCGTCCTTCTGCTCCTGCGTGCCGTGATCCTGGATGAGTTTGCCGACGACGGTGTGGCCGCCCATCGCGCCGGCCAGGCTCATCCAGCCGCGGGACAGCTCCTCGGTCACCAGGGCATAGCACGGCGTGCTGACGCGGGCCTCACCCCACGGCTCCCCGATAGCCAACCCGAAGATCCCGAGCTGTTTCATCTGCTCGATGAGCTGCTCCGGGTAGGTGTTGGTGTGGTCCAGCTCCTGGGCCACGGGCTTGACGTCCCGGTCGACAAACTCGCGCACCGTCCCCACGATGGCGCGCTCTTCCTCGTTCAATCCCTCCATGGGAGGCCTCTCGTCCTGCGGGCTGTCGTCGGAAGAGTCCAGGTCAGCAGTGGTGGCGGAGCACGTCGGCGGCGCAGGACCAGTCGACGGTCGCTGGGTCCAACACCGTGCCGGTGAGGCAGTCGCTCACCTTTCGCCGAAGCTCGGCGTGTGTCGGCGGCCGCTGGGGCGAGCCGGGCGGGTACGTCGAGCGGGCGCGGTGCACTTGTCCGCCAGCATGGACCTCCACCTCGAGCTCGCCGGCTAGCAGCCAGTCGCCGCCGTCAGTGAGCTGTACTTCGACGAGGTCCACGAGGCGTCGGGCCTCGGGCCGACAAGCCGCTTCGTCGGTGAAACTGGCAAAGCCCTGGTAAGAGTCGAGCAGGGCCGCCGCGGCGGCGTACTCAAGACTGAACTTTGCCTGCAGGCCAGTGGAAGGGCGGTGGTGGATCAGCGGTGTCACCGTTGCCTTCGGGGTGCGCAGCACGATCCGGGTCACACTCCACGGGTCGAGTCCTGCGGCCGCCAGGCCGGAGAGCGTGCTGATGGGCCGCTGCAAGGCGTAGCAGCATGGGTAGATCTTGGTTGCGAGGCCGCCGGGGACAGCGGGGCCGGTCAGGTCGAACCGTGTGGGGTCGGCACCGAGAAGAGCGAGCCAGGCATCGACCGCGGTCACGTCCGCGCAGGCACCAGCGGCCGCCAGTCGTGCTGCGCGTACCCCCGCCTCGGCGGCGAAGCCGACCTGCAGGGACTTGGCGTCCGTGCCGAACGCGCGCTGAACACCTCCGGCTGCGGGCACGGCGAGCGCCATCGCGGTGGCCACCAGGGGGGGATCCAGGCCGAGGGCGATGGCTGCGCCCACGGCTGCCGCTGGCGCGCCGGCCGTGCTGGTGGCGTGCCAGCCGGCCGCGTAGTGCGACCAACCCAGCGACACCCCAAGTCGCGCCATCACCCCAGCGGCAGCCAGGTAGGCGCGGGCCCCACCGCCTGTGGAGAGCACAGCAGGAACGCAGACGACGCTCACGTGCGTCGTCGACTCCATGTGCAGGTCGTCGAAGTCCAGTACGTGACCGGCCACTGCCCAGCGGGCAGTCTCGGGCAGTCCGGCGGCGATCACCATCACCGGGTGGGTGCGCGCTGCTACGGCTACCGCGACGGTGTCCAGCAGCGCGCGATCGGCCAGATCGAGATCCTCGGCGGCGGGGTCGAGCTCTACGGCCCACAGCGCCAGGTCGTCAGCGGTAGAGCTCACAGCGGCATCTCCTTGTCAGACCGCAGGGTCAGCTGACAGCACGGCGCAGCCGAACCCGGTAGCTGTAGCGGTCGGGATGGAAGTGGCTTATCGCCAGCTCGACGGGCACAGCGGCGGTGTCGTAGTAGGTGCGCTCCACCCGCAGGACCGGGGTCTGGTCGGGTACAGCGAGACCTTGGGCGGCCTCGGCCGGTAGGGCCACCACGGAGATGCTCTGCTCGGCCTCCTGGATAGCGGTGGGGAGCACGCGGTCCAGCAGCCCGATCACGGTCACCTGGCTAAGTGCACCTGCCTGCGAAAGCTCGCAGTCCTCACCGAGCCGAGCCGCGATCGGAGGCGGCAGACAGACGCGCGTGTACGAAAACGGCCGGCCGTCGTGCAGCCGGACGAAGGTCGCGGTGACGACATGGTCGTCAGACAGCTGCAGCCTGGTAGCGGCTGCTGGGTCACTAGCGGAGCCCAGCCCGCGGACCACCCTCATCGAGCTGTCAACCGACAGCGACATGAGGTCCTCGACCGAGCCGAACTGCCGCAGGTACCTGTGATCCGCAGGAGTAGCGAAGGTGCCCCTTCCTGGCACCCGGAACACCAGGCCCTCGGCCACCAACTCATGGAACGCCCGGCGAACGGTCTGCCGGCTCACGGCATAGTCGCTAGCCAGCACAGCCTCGGTCGGCAATGCAGTGCCGTTGGGGAACGCAAGGCTTCGGATTTGCCTCCGAAGATCGCAAGCAACTTTGCGGTACGCCACCTCCTTGATCTCGCAACCCACCTCGACTCCTTGCTGGCCGACTGCCCCACAGGATATGTACGGCCATTTAAGCGGGGTTACCGGTGTAGGTCAAGCAAATTCGCTTGGCCGCGCCGCAGTGGGAACGGCGGCCCTGAGACCGCCGTCTTGTCGGATTCCCCGTGGGCGACCGGTTCAGCGGGTGCTGTCAGACGGCGGACACCCCGTCCCCTCGGGGCGGTCCCGTCGAATGGGCCGAGCAGCGACTCGACGAGCGGATGTGTAGGGAACACGGCGGATAAGCCTCCAGGGGGAGCCAATCTCAACCCGAAGGTGCTCAACCGAGAGCTCATCCTCAGGGATCTTCGTATGTGGAAAGTGGCTGACCCTAGCTCTTTGCCATCACCCGCCAAAGCGATGATGGACCGGCACAGACAAGCAGGTGGCAGCGGCTGGAAGCCCTCCGGAGCGCTCAAGCGTCGCCTCTCCGAGGTTGTCTACGTACGTCACGAGCCCACCTGCCAGCCAGAGCGGTTACCGCCCGGCCGCTTGGTAGAGGAGCTAAAGAGGCTTCGCCTCGGACTGCCGAGCAGGGTGGTTGAGCTGGCGGGGTGACGCCGGTGCGCCCGGCCTGATCAACCTCACGAAACCATCGTTGCCCCCACGCCGAACCGGACCTGGCGGGCCGCCGCCGAACACCGAGAGTGAAGGGCGTCGGTGGGCCGTGTGCGGGAAAACCGCACGCACGGTTCGACAGGCGGGGGCAGGACCCGGAACGCCCAGCGTCGCCGCGCTAGCCCCGACCCACCAACCTCCGGGCTCGCGGCGGGGGGTCAAGGGCAGGATTCAACTTGAGACGACCGAGGAGCTTCTTTTGGGAACAGACCCCTACGACGGCATAACGCGTCTTAACGAGAACCGAGTCTTGATCCTGGCGGATGGCCTGGAAACCCGGGCCCGGGACGCTCGGCAACAGGAGATGTGGCGGTCCTACCTGTCCGACATCACGTTTCCCGCGCAGGCCTCTGTGGTGGACCTGGGTTGTGGAACCGGCCCCATCAGCCGCCTGCTGGCTTCCTTCCCTACGGTCGAGACGATCCTCGGCCTGGATCCGTCCTCAGTTCTGCTTCGTCGTGCCCGAGAACTTGCGAAGAGTGAGACGAAGATGACGTACGCGCAGGGCGACGGCATGGCGCTGCCGCTGGCTGACGACTCAGTCGACGTCGTCATCCTGCACACCGTGCTGTCCCACGTACCGGACCCGCGACGAGTCGTCGCAGAAGCCGCGAGAGTTACCAGAATCGGAGGTTGGATCGCTGCCTTCGACACGGACCTGCCGTCGATCTCGGTCGCCCGGTCCGATCACGATCCACTGCAGGCCGTCGTGAATGTCTGGATTTACGGAGCCCACCGCAATCCCTGGCTGGCTCGGTCGCTTCCACATATGTTCACAGGCCTGGGCCTGGCCACAACCCGGGTGCGCGGACACATCTTCCTCGACGACCGCGGTGACGAGTACTTCCTGAGCATTCTCGAGCGTGGCGTCAGCGCCAGCGTGGCTGCGGGAGACGTCAGCCAGCCGACAGCTGACGCGCTGGCGGCGGAGGTGAAGGCTCGGTGCCGGAACCACGCCTTTCTTGGGCAGATCCCGTATCTCAGCGTCGTCGCCCGCAAGGCGCGGTGAAGAGCTGTGCAGCATCTCAAAGCACGCGACCGTGGGTCCCTCGGTTCATGGGTCTGAGCTCAGCACGCAGCACGCAGCACGCACGCCCGACGCCGACAGAAGGAGGCCGTCCACGACTACCCTGAACTGCGACTTAGGTGAGTCGGCCTCCACTCGTTTGGCAACGACGACGCACTGCTGTTCGCCATCGACACCGCGAACGTCGCCTGCGGCCTTCACGCGGGAGACCCCTCAGCATGGCCGAGACGGTTTAAGAGGCCGGGTCGGCCGGCGTCCGGCGACGCCACCTCGGACTGCCCGACCTCGTGGGGTTCGGCAGGCGTGAATGCAGTTGACGCCCGACGAGGTGCGCCATCTGAGCCCGCCCCAGGTCGGCGCACTCAAGGTCTTTCTCGATGGGCGGGCCTCACTGCTGGACCAACGTCAAACCGCGCGGCTCGCTGTACGGCATGGTCGCGCGCGACGAGCAACTCATGGACGCGGTTTGCGATGTCGCTGAGCTCTACGGCGTGCCCGTTCACTGCATGAGTGGTTGCCAGCACGAGACCGTGACAGCACGGCAAGGCGTCCCGTCCGTCGGGGGGTTCTGCGTCGACCTGTGATACCGCACGGACGGCTCGCTCATCATCCGCGCCGACTCTCCCCGACTCCTGTCGGAATCTTGCCCGCCGGAGCCGTCCGAGGCATTGACCCGAGCGCAACCTGCTGGTCAGCAAGGACGAGGCCGCTGCGGTCCTGGAGGTCACGTACTTGCTTGGGACCGACGCTGCGCCGCACCCACAAAGTGGGCTACTGTGCCCGCGAGCTTGGCCCAGATGCAAATGCGCACCGACGGCGAGGACGTGCCGCAGTGGAAGTCAGTCGCGGCCGGGGACGAGGTGAGTTTCGGCTAGCTGCAGCTCGGTGCCCGCCTCTACGTGGCGGTCGCCAGCGGCATTGAGGTGCCGCAAGTCCTCGACAGTCCATCCACCATGGGCTGGGGGGTACCGGGGGCGGACGGTGTAAACGGTTCAGACGGGCGATGTCCTGCCGGTGAGCCGGATCGACTCGCTGCTCGCGATGGCTGGGTCGTCCCGAAGCACCTGCGGCCGGAGCATCGCGGGACCTCAGGCAGCTTTGGTGGCCGTCGACGCGGAGTCGATCATCCTGCACCGGGTCGCCATATCCGGCGGGGGTATGCATCGATCGCCGCCGTCGTCAGTGCGGTCATGGATGCGGTCGGTCAATGCTCGCCCGGGGCCGCACCCGATAGCGAGCCGTTTCGCTCGAGACAGCCCTGGCTGCCCGACGGCACCGAGCGCAGCAGGTAGGGGTAGTTGCGCGCCGCTCCATGCAGCCACGCTGAGTCTCTCAGCTCCTAGGGAGGGGACAGGACGGCAGGACGATCTCAAAAGAACTTGCCAGCGCTCTTGACGTCGCCGGGCTGGCTTGCATACTTATCTGCAATCGGTTGCCGATGCCGCCAGCCCAGAGACGGTACTTGTTTGCCTCGCCTCCTTCCGTATTCGGCGGTGCTTCGCTCAGTCCGCCCCGCCGCCATACGACACCGTCCCGTACGCCGCAACGAGAGAGGGAAGCATCACATATGTCCATAACAGCGCCACGCTCGTCCAGTACGTCCTCGGGCACGGCCGGTTCGGCGGCTTGGCGCCCCACTCGCATCACGCCCAAAGACGCGTCGTACGCCACGAAGGTGGCCTTCTTCGCCTGGGTCTTCTCGGTCTATGACTTCATTCTGTTTGGCATCTTGCTGCCGCCGATCGCCAAGGACTTTGGCTGGTCGACGGCGTACAGCACGAGAATCGCGACCTGGGTGTCGGTCGGGACCTTCGTCGTTGCGCTCGCGGTCGGCCCGCTGGTCGACCGCATCGGCCGTCGTCGCGGCATGATCGTGACCACGGCTGGAGCGGCAGTGAGTTCTGGGCTGACCGCGATCACCCCGTTCGCCGCCTGGCTCGTCGGCGCCCGGACCGTCTCGGGTCTGGGCTACTCCGAGCAGGCCGTCAACGCCACCTACCTCAACGAGTTGTATGCCAGCGTCGAGGGGGATACGAGGAAGAGCGGCAAGGGCCTGATCTACAGCCTGGTGCAGGGCGGCTGGCCTATCGGCGTACTCTTCGCCTCTTTGATGAGCAGCCTACTGCTGCCCGCACTTGGTTGGCGTGGCGTCTTCGCCATCGCTACCTTCCCGGCTGTCGTCATCGCCCTGCTAGGTCGGCGTCTGAAGGAGTCACCGAAGTTCGAGGTGATGGCTCGTGGCAAGCACCTCCTGCACGAAGGCGACCGCGACCGCGCGCTCGCCTTTGCACAGGAGCACGGCGTCGACATGCACGAGCACTCCGATCGCAACCCGCTGGTCCAGATCTTCGCTCGCCACATCCGCAAGCACACAATCTTTCTCAGCTTGGCGATGCTGTTCAACTGGTTTGGCGTCCAGGTCTTCGCTGTCCTGACCACCACCGTCCTGACGAAGGCGTCCAACGTCTCCTTCAGCAACTCCCTAATCATTCTGATCCTATCGAACGCGGTAGCCTACGTCGGCTACATCACCCATGGTTACATCGGTGACCGAGTTGGCCGCCGTGAGACCATCGCATTCGGCTGGATGCTGTCCTCGGTCGCCTTTCTGCTGATGCTGTTGGTAGCGCACGGCTTCGTGGCCGTCATCACGCTTTACACCATCGGGCTGTTCTTCCTAATCGGCCCGTACTCCGCCGTGCTGTTCTACCTGGGCGAGTCCTACCCGACCCGGATTCGAGGCACCGGCAGTTCGTTCGTCAACAGCATGGGCCCGCTGGGCGCCATCGGTGGCTCGGCAGTGCTGACGGCTCTGCTGTCTGCCGGGCGCAGCATGAACACGGCCGCGTCGGTGGCCGGCGCCCTGGCGATCCTGCTGTCTGGCCTGCTGATCTTGGGGGCCCGCCGCATCCGGCCGGGCGACCCGGAGATCGACATCGCACTGGCCGGCGATTTCGGGGCGCAGCAGGTCCAGGGAGCGCCTTCCCAGGCGCCCAGGACCGCTGTGTCCTGACGTGGCGGGCCGTCTGGCGGGCAGGACGGCAGTCGTCACCGGCGCCGCCCGCGGTATCGGTGCGGCCATCGCTGTCGCATTCGCAGCGGAAGGCGCCTCGGTTTGCGTTAACGACCGCCGGCAGGCGCCAGAACTAAGCGCGCTTGTGGAGCGCCTCGGTGGCCGTGCCGTCGCATGCAGCGCTGACGTGAGCGACGAGCAGGACGCTGCGCGGCTGATCTCGACCGCTGTCGCGGAGCTCGGTTCGGTGGATGTGCTCGTCAATAACGCCGGCATGCTCACCGAGTCCCTGCTGGCCGACATGCCGGTAGCCATGTGGGACGAGATGATCGCGGTCGATCTACGAAGCGTCTTCCTGTGCACCCGCGCCGTTCTGCCGCACATGCTTGACCGGGGGTTCGGTCGAATCATCAATGTCGCCTCGCAGTTAGGTCAGAAGGGCGGTGCTGGGCTGACGCACTACAGCGCGGCCAAGGCGGGGGTCATCGGCCTATCCAAAGCGCTTGCCCTGGAGGTCGGGCAACGTGGCGTAACCGTAAACTGCATCGCCCCCGGCCCGATCGACACCGCCCTGGTGGCGGGCATCAGCAAGGAATGGAAGGCGGCCAAGCGGGCCGAGTTGCCGCTAGGCCGCTTCGGCCGACCGGAGGAGGTGGCACCAACCGCCGTGCTGCTCGCCGCCTCCCCCGACGGAGACCTGTACACGGGCCAGACCCTCGGACCCAATAGTGGCGACGTGATGCTGTAGAGGCTGCCGGTGCAGCCCCCGGTTCAGGCGATCAGGGCCGTGCCAGCCGACTGTTGCAGTAGTGAAGGCTGTGCTGCGACACGGTATAGCTACAAAAAATTGATGTTCTGCTTGGGATCGGACTTGTCGCAGGATGAATCACCCGCACCAAGGTCACCGAACGGGTCGTGGCGATCCACGTCGCTGGGGTGCTGTCAGGACCTGGCCAGGGTCGCCGGGGGCAGGTGCACCGACGAGGCTGACTACCCGCCGGAGAAGATCAGCGGTTTAAGCGGGCATTCGGACAGTGAGGCCGCCGTCCACGACGAGCGCCTGACCGGTGACGTATCCGGCGTCATCAGAGGTCAGGAAGCGCACTACCGTTGCCACCTCCTCAGGTCGTCCCACCCGTCCCCATGGAATGTCGTTCCCGGCTCGCGCCAGGCCTGCCGGGCCCAGGGAGTTCACCGGATCAGAAGACTGTGGTGTCTCAATCAACCCCGGAATGACCGCGTTGACTCGAATCTGCCGGGGCGCGAGCTCGACGGCCAGGCTGCGGCACAGGCCCAGCACGCCGGCCTTGGCAGCGGCGTAGTGCGCATGGTCGCCCCAGCCGTAAACGCCTCCCGCAATGGACGAGATCGCCACCATCGCGCCGGGCCCCGGAATCCTGCGCCCGGCGGAGCGCAAGGTCCGCAGCACCCCGGTGAGATCAACCTGCAACATGTCGTCCCAGGCGTCGTCTGTCATCTCGTCTAGACTGGCACGCCGCAGCACCCCAGCGTTCGCGACCGCGACATCGAGGCGACCCCACTCGTCAACCGCTCGCTGGGCGAACGCGTCCACCTGCTCGGAGTCGCGCACATCGACTTGGTGCACCACCCCAACGCCGCCCTCCTCCCGGACGCGCCGCAGAGTCTGCTCAGGGTCGTGTGGGTCGCCGGGGAATGTTCCGATGACCACCCGGATCCCGCAACGGGCGTAGGCTACGGCGACGCTGCGGCCGATGCCGCTGGCGGCTCCGGTGACGACAGCGACACGCGGATCTCGTGGATGCGCTGAGACCGTCATGCCGACTCCCTTCCACTGCGCCTTAAGAGCCTGTGCCCACCCGGCATCGCCTGCGTAGGGCGCTCATCATGCCAGCCGGTTACCGCCCTGACGACCTGCGGGAGGTGCTCAATTCCGCCGGTACTCCGGCCAGTGGGTCGGCAAAGGAGTGAACAGGAGCAGTGATGCACCCCTGTGTCAGCCTGGACGTAGAGCCGCAGACCGGAGCAGCCCCAGACTAGGCCGCGCGCTTCCGGCCCCAGAAATACAATCAACCCGATCAGCCAAGCCCGGTGGTGGATTCAGGGTCGGCACGGGCGGGCGAGACCACACCCGCCGAGCGGCCAACTTGGAGCGGCTGCCTCGAGGTGGCGTCAGCAGCAATGGAAATGGAGTGGACGTGGCCGAGTTCGCCGTCGCCGGGTGCGACAACGTGGTTGTGCCATCAAGCGGCCGAGAGAACCTTGCCCGAGCCGTAGCCGGAGGTCACGCGACTGAGGACCCGGTCGGTGGGAGCTGGCGGGGGCGAGGTGTCACCCTTCGCCACATCGCGGAGCGGGCGGGCGTTCACGTCTCAACCGTGTCCCGGGTGCTGCGCCGAGAGGAGCCAACCAAGGGCTGGTCCAGGTCGGAACGGCGGGTCATCGCCGCGGCAAGCGAGCTCGGCTACCGACCTAACCCGCTAGCAGCGAGTCTTAGAACCAGGACCACCGCGACCATCGGGGTGGTGATGCCGCGTCTCGTTGACAGCGTCGTCGCATCCATCTTTCAGGGGATCGAGGGAAGGGCCACCACACTGGGATATCAAGTGTTAATTTCCAGTCCAGAGGATGACCTGGTTGCGCAGCGGCAAAGCGTAGAGCTGTTGCTTAGCCGCCAGGTCGATGGCCTTTTGCTGAGCAGTGTGCACAACACCACGCCGTTCCTGGAAAGCCTGGCCGCGGTCGTACCGACGCTGTCGGTGAGCCGGCACGACGAAAGCACCTGCCCCGCCGTCACCGGGGACGACCATCTCGGCGGCTATCTGGCCGCTCGTCACCTGCTCGAGCTTGGTCACCGACGCATCGGAGTCGTCGCGGGCCCCTCTTGGGCGAGTACCGGGACAGATCGGCTGGCGGGCTACCAGACTGCGTTACGGGAAGCCGGGATCCGGCCTGACCCCACGCTGGTGCGGGAGTCATCGTTCGACGTTCGCGGTGGGACCGAGGCCGGAACGTGCCTATTGACGCTGTCGAACCGGCCTACGGCCGTCTTCGCGGTGAACGACGTCGCCGCGATTGGTGTGTTGGGGGCGGCACGCCGGCTCGGGATGACCGTGCCCGCGGACCTGTCCGTGGTGGGCTACAACGACATTGACATCGTGTCCGAGCTTGCCGTTCCGCTCACCACTGTCCGCTCACCCTCCCGGCAAATGGGCGAGCAGGCGGTTGAGGTCCTCCTCGAGATGATCGCAGGCCGTCCGGCGGTGTCGCGCCGACTGCCGGTCGAGCTGGTGGTCCGAAGTTCAACCGCTCCGCTTCACGTGGCGTGCCAGTGACCACGACCTCGGCTGCGAGCAAGGAGCGCCTCTGCCTGAGGTCGATCACCGGTGGTCGGGCCTGTGGAGCCCGTCGAGGTGCCGACTCCCTACGGCGGCAGGCTCATCTGCGTAAAGCGGCTCTCGGCGCGTTCTCTGGATGGATCCGCAGCCAGCAGGAGCGAAAGCAGGATGCGCGACTTGCGGCCGTCGAGATGGCCGGCGGGCAGCAGTCCTCGGGCGAGTAGGTCCCGCTCCGAACCGGGGAACCCGTAGGTGTCGTTGAGAACTTGCCCCGAGCCGGTGCGTGAGGCGAGCACGACGGGTATGAGCTGAGCAAGCTCCTGCAGCCGCCCTACGATGCGACGGGGAACGTGTCCCCCGCCGAAGGCCTCGATAACCAGCCCTCGGTAGCCGGTGGTCGCAACGTGGTCAAGCAGCCGGCCGTCGTCGCCTAGAGCCATGCCGAGCAGGGCGACATCCGGTATCGCTGCGTCAGCCGGCAACTGCAGGGTGGGTCGCGCGACTGGCCGGAACAAAATCCGCGCTTGGCCCTCGGACACCCAACCCAGCGGACCGGCGAGTGGCCCCGAGCTGAAGGTCGCACAATTCGACGTGTGCGTCTTGCGTACGACGCGAGGCGAGTGAATCTCATCGTTGAACACCACGACCGTCCCCAGCGAGCGACAGCTTGGCGAGGCGGCGACGTGTATAGCCGCAGCCACGTTGCCGGGGCCATCCGCCCCAGGCAGCGTGGGGTTACGCATCGCGCCCGTCACCGCAACGGGTTCCGGCAGGTTGTGCAGGAGGTCCAGCGCGAAGGCGGTCTCCTCAAGGGTGTCCGTGCCCTGTGTTACCACGACGCCGGCACAGCCCTCAGCCACCGCCTGTTGGATGGCGTAGTGCACCGCCAACACGTCGTTGAGGGTCAGGTCCGGCGACGCGACCTGTCGCAGCTGTCGGGCGACGATGTCCACCTCCCGGTCTAGGCCCGGGACGCTCCTCACGAGTTGCTCGCCGGTGAGGCCAGGGGAGACGCCACCTGAGCTGGAATCCGTGACCGACGCGATCGTGCCACCGAGAGCGAAGACCGTGACAGACGGGAAGGCGCTCACGCCGACACCGTCGCAAGCGCGCGGCCGGGCGTGCAGCGAAAGGCCTGGAAGGAGCGGCGCACGAGTTCAGGGTCGAGATCTTTCACGAGCAGCACCAGTTGCGTGCAAGCTGTCTCAGGCGCCCAGGAGGCCAGCTGCTCTGGCGCCGAGACAACGTGCTGCACCGCATGCACGAGCAGTGGACCGGGCAGACCCACGTCCACGAGCCCCTTGACCCGTAGCACCTTCTCTCCGTGAACGTGCAGCAGCAGACTCAGCCAAAGACTGAAGGCTGACCAGTCCAGCCTGCCTTCCGGCGAGAGAACGACGGACCGCACGCCCGCGGTGTGGCCGTCCTCGTGGTCCTCGAGCAAACCGACATTCGCCGCCCGGGGCGCGCCGTCCGGGGTTGCGTCCTCGTGCTGGAGGTCGTACCCGGGCCGGACCGGAGCGATCGGATTCAGGGCACGCAGCGCGTCGCGCAGAACGAGCACCCGTCGCGGTTCCACCAAATCGGTTTTGGAGAGCACGACGTGATCGGCGAGCATGACCTGGCGGGCAACCTCGGGGCGGAGCTCGTGCGGCGACCGGGTTGCGTCCACGACGGTCAGGACGCGCGCTAGCTTGAACTGGTGGCGAAGGAAGGGATCGGTGGCCAAGGTGAAGGCCACGGGGGCCGGCTCAGCCAGACCGCTGAGCTCAATGATCACACGGTCGTACCGGACTAGGTCACGGTGCTCGTCGTCGACAACCGAACGCAGGACGTCGACGAGGTCGTCGCGCTTTTGGCAGCACAGGCAGCCGCCGGCGATCACCCGGATGCGGTCCTCGGCGAAGCGGACCAGCCCCTCCTCGAGGCCGACCTCGCCGTACTCGTTGAGGACCACGAGGGTCTCCGCACCCGGCGCCGACTTCACGAGAGCCCTCAGTAGCGTCGTCTTGCCCGCGCCCAGGCTGCCGGTAATGAGCGTCACGGGCTTCATGCCTCGAAGCCGCGACGGTCGGCCCCGGCCTCCAACCGTGACAGCAGCTCCTGGTCGAGCGGGTCCAGCCGGTTTGGGAGCAGCCTGTCGGTGAGGAACCAGAGCGCACCCAAATCCGCGACGAGCTCGGTCGACCCGGTGGGCGAGCTCAAGACCAGCTGCCGGGTGGAGCCCGGCTGGTCGACCGTCCACCGATACGGCGCCAGCAGCTCTCGCAGCTGGCGTAGCCGCCGGACCCGCACCCCGGACGGCGAAAGCTCGCCGCGCTCGCCACCTCCCGAGTCCGACCAGTGGACGTCGTCGAGGTCCGCGCAGTAGAGACACACGTAAAACAACCCCTCCCGCTCGTACTGATCGGCTCGGTCCGACTTGCCGGCGACCGCCCGAACGGACCGGGTGTCCTTCCCGCGCCCGTGGCGGACCACCCCGGACAGAATTGAACCTACCGCGCGACCGGGCTTCGGCAAACGTTTGCAATAAAGGCTCTTCTTCCCATTGACACAGCCACGCCCGGTCGAGCAGGGTGCCCAGTTGGGGCACGGTCCGTGTCGCACCCTGCTACCTGACGACGAAAGGATCCGCTGTGGCTAAGGAGATCTACTGCGTCTTCGGCATTGACATCGACGCCGTGGGGGGGTGGCTCGGGTCCTACGGCGGGGAGGACTCTCCCTCGGACATCCAGAGGGGGATGTTCGCAGGCGACGTCGGAACGCCCCGACTGCTCAAGATGCTGACCCGACGTGAGTTGCCGGCCACGTGGTTCGTCCCCGGCCACTCCCTTGAGACGTTCCCGGACTCAGTCAAGATGATCGTGGACGCTGGGCACGAGATCGGGGCGCACGGCTACTCCCATGAGAACCCGATCGCCATGACTGCCGCGCAGGAAGAGGCGGTCATGGAAAAGTCGGTCGGCCTCATCGAGAAGGCCGCAGGACGGGCGCCGCGCGGGTACGTGGCTCCGTGGTGGGAGATGTCAGCTAAGACTCCGGAGCTGCTGGCGAAGTACGGCTTCACCTACGACCACAGCCAAGCGCTAAACGACTTTGTTCCCTTCTACTCCCGAATCGGCGATAGCTGGACAAAGATTGACTATTCTAAGTCGGCAAACGAGTGGATGAGTCCCTTGGTCCGCGGCCAGGAGATCGACATTGTCGAAATTGGCGGCAACTGGTACATGGATGACCTGCCACCGATGATGTTCATGAAGAAGGCCCCCAATAGTCACGGGTTCGTCAACCCCCGCGACATCGAGGAGTTGTGGCGCGACCAATTCGACTGGGTCTATCGCGAGCTGGACTATGCCGTGTACGCGTTTACGATTCACCCGGACGTGAGCGGGCGGCCGCAGTGCCTGTTGATGCTAGAGCGCCTTATTGACTACATCAACGGCCACCAGGGCGTGAAATGGACGACCATGGAACAGGCCTGCGATGACTTCCGCTCCCGCTACCCCCTCGCCGGGTCGGAACGACCGGCGTGCTACTAGCACCATCAGTACCTCACGGCAGCGTGGCCGAGTACCCGGGCCCCCAGATGCAATGATGCCAGTGGCTGGGAGAAAATCGCGAAGGGCCCGCTCGGGGCGAGCTGTCCGGAAAGGTCCGCACAGAACCCATAACCCGCACGGAACACACAACCTGCCCCAGAGCAGGCCAACCGCCCGTCCCTTCGCGTAGGAAGCTGTTCTCATGACACCGCGCGTGATCGACTTGTCCCTCCTTATCGACGACAACATGCCCAGCCATAAGTTCTTTCAGCGCCCAGTCCATATACCGCACATCCGGCACGAGGAGTCCATCAGTCTAGGCCTCGGAACTGCGGATGACCCAATGTCGATGGCCACCTCGTACATTGGCACTCTCGATCACATCGGCACCCATGTAGACGCGTTCTTCCACGTGAAGCCTGACGGTTTGAAGATTGCGGAGATGCCACTGGAGATGTTTTTCGGAAAGGCCGTTTGCCTCGATCTCACGCACATTCCCGACCTCGGGATGATAGAAGTCGAGGACTTGGAGGCGGCGGAGAGCGCATCTAACGTAAAGGTTGACGGACACATCGTCCTGCTCAACACGGGGCTGCACGCGCGCCACTATCCCAACCCGGAAGTTGTTACCAGCAACCCTGGAGTCAGTGCGGCCGCGACGCACTGGTTGGCTGACAAAGGTTCCAAGGTGCACGGGGTCGAGGGGCCGTCGACCGATGCACCCAACCACAACTTCTTCTACAATCACCGTGTCTGCCGCGACCGAGGCATCACCCACTATGAGTGGCTTGTGAACCTTGAGCAGCTGGTAGGCAAGGGTGAGTTCATGTTCTACGGCGTGCCTCTTGCCCTAGCGAACGGCACTGGCGGCCCGACCCGAGCATTCGCAATCATCGAGGAATAGGCCGCTTACCGATCCCGAGTTCTTACAGCCCAAGTATCGCGATGGAGGGCCTGAAGTCTCCCCAGCGGGTCTCCGCTGTAGCTACGGTCGTTCCATCCGGTACGGCTCCGTTGATTCGAGGAGTGACCACGGACTTTGCCTACATGTCGATACAGGAGATCCAGCACCTGATATCGACGAGACAAGCCTCCGCGGTCGAGGTGATAGGTGCCGCTCTGGATCGGCAAGACTGGCTCGAGCCGACGCTGAACGCCTTCGTCACCCGGACTCCGGAAATGGCGCTCGAGGCTGCGCGCAAGGTCGATGCCCAGATCATGCGAGGGGACGCTCTCGGGCCGCTGGCGGGGGTGCCGATTTCCATCAAAGACTTGATCGACGTCGCCGGCGTGCCCACCACCTTCGGTTCGAGAGTTATGGCGCAGAACGTAGCTAAAGGGGATGCGCCCGCTGTTGAGCGAGTTAAGCACGCAGGTGCCTGCGTCCTTGGTAAGACGACAACGACTGAGTTTGGTTGCAAAGCAGGTGGAGGGGACAGCCCCCTCACCGGTGTAACCCGCAACCCGTGGGACACCGCCAAGTCGACAGGCGGGTCTAGTGCTGGAGCCGCCGCCAGCGTGGCCGCCGGTGTGACTCCTATCGCCGTGGGGACGGACGGCGGTGGTTCCTGCCGCATCCCCGCCGCGCTGTGCGGCCTGGTAGGTGTCAAGGCGCAGTACGGCCGGGTCCCCGTCTTTCCGGCCGGTGCCACTCCCTCGCTTGCACACGTGGGCTCCATCGGGCGGACGGTTCGGGACGCGGCCCAGCTCCTGCAGGTGTTGTCCGGCTTCGACGCCCGGGATCCAGCCGGTGTCGCGCAGCGAGTGCCTGACCTTATCGGCGCATGCGACCGAGGGGCCGCAAACTTGCGCATTGCATGGAGCCCTACTCTGGGATACGCGCCAGTGAGCGACGAGGTACGACAGCTCACCACCTCAGCTGTAGGGCGCCTAGAGGAAGCGGGTTGCACGGTCCAGACCGTCGATCGCGTCTTTCCTGAGGACCCGATCGAACTGTGGAACGCGGAGTTCTACGCAGGGGTAGGCCTCAAGCTCAAGTCCGCGCTGTATGACTCCCGCGAGCTGTTGGACCCGGCAGTCGTAGAGGTCATCGAGGATGCCTTATACAGCCAATCGGTGGAAGAGTACTTTCTGAAGTACTTTCAGCGGTTTGACCTGCGAGAGCACTTTAGAAAGTTCCTCGAACCCTATGACCTGCTGATCACTCCAACGCTTCCCGTAGCCGACCTAGCAGCCGGTGTGAACGTGCCTCCGGAGCTCACGGACCGCAACATCGTCTCGTGGGTATATTATACCTACCCCTTCAATCTCACAGGAAATCCTGCTGCCTCGGTGCCATGCGGATTCACAGCCGAGGGGATGCCGGTGGGCCTTCAGATCGTGGCCAAGACTCTCTGCGAGGTCAACTTATTCCGACTGGCCGGGGTGCTGGAAGCGGTCTCGCCCTGGTCTCACAGGCATCCTGTGTAAGAGCCCCTCCTCTCGAAATTCTGGGGCAGCGGACAAGAGTGGGGGGAGGCGGAACTGGCGGTGGTCCGGACGCAGTGGTTGCGGAAAGGACGCAATCAGGGTGTGCAGCTCTCCGTCATGCATCGATCTCTCCGAGGGCGGGCGCTTCCTGACGGCGTAGTAGGCGACGGGGGCGATCGGCAGGCCGTGCTCGCACAGCACCCGGCAGGTCGGGTGTCTCGACCTCCCACCGTCGGCCGCCGTCGGGCGGTCCTTGCACTGCTCGATGAACCTCATCAGCGTGGCTGTGGCCGGTCGAGCTCGGCACCGAAGAACCGGTTTCCGGGGTCGGCCCTTGATCGCTCACCACGTCCTCGACGGCCCGGCTTACGCTGGCGAGCGCCACTGCGTACAGCTCGGCCAGGGCCGCACGACTTCGGCAAGGCCATGCGCGCCAAGGACCTGGACGCCGCAGTCGTCGCGGTGCGTCGGCACCTGGACGGCGCGCACGACGCGCTCGCGCTGGTGGCCGGGTGAATCGTCGAGCCGTGGCCCTGATGAGCGCCGCGCACGTCGTCGATGACCTCTATCAGGGCGTGGTCCCTGCGTTGCTGCCGTTCCTGGTCGTTGAGCGCCACTACACCTACGAGGCGGTGTCGGGGCTAACTTTGGCAGCAGCAGTGCTGTCCTCGGTCGCCCAGCCGGCCTTCGGTTGGTGGACCGACCGGCGGCCCAGCCCCTGGATGATCTCGCTCGGGATGGTCATCGCCGCTGCTGGCGTGGCCGTCGCCGGCCAGTCGTCGAACTACCTACTGACCTGGGCGGCCGTCGCCGTGTCCGGGCTCGGCATCGCAGCGTTCCACCCTGAGGCGGCACGCACCGCCCGGCAGGCCGCCGGCAGTAACAACTGGGCGATGAGCGTGTTCGTGCTCGGCGGCAACGCCGGGTTCGCCCTCGGGTCGTTGGTTGCCACCCCGCTGCTGCTGCTCGTCGGGCTGCGCGGGACCCTGTTGCTCGCCGTTCCCGCGATCGTCATGGCCATCGTGCTGCTCACCCGCCTGCAGCCGATCCTGCTCAGCCCGTTCGGCCGGCTGGGGCACGCCGCCCTCCCCACAGGTCCCGACGACTGGCCCGGCTTCCTGCGCCTGACCTCGGTTGTGGTCGTGCGCTCGATACTGTTCTTCGGCCTGACGTCGTTCCTCGCGCTTTATTTCATCAACGAGCTCGGCGCGTCCCGCGGGCAGGGCGGCGAAGCCCTCACCGTCTTCCTCGCCGCTGGCGCCTGCGGCACCCTGCTCGGAGGCGCCGTCGCCGACCGGTATGGGCGGCTGCTGGCCATCCGCGCCGGCTTCGCACTGGCCATACCGAGCCTGCTCGGCCTAGTTCTGAGCACCAGCCCGATCGCCGCGCTCGTGTTCGTGATCCTCAGCGGCGTGGCGGTGTTCCTGCCCTTCAGCATGTTCGTCGTCCTCGGCCAGGACTACCTGGCCCACCGAATCGGCACCGCCAGCGGCGTCACCGTAGGGCTGGGCGTCAGCGTCGGGGGGCTGTGCAGCCCACTGCTAGGCGCTCTCGCCGATGCCACCAGCCTGAGGCGTACACTCACCGCCCTGATCGCGCTTCCTGTCCTCGCCCTGCTCCTGTCAGCCCTCATGCACGACCCCGCCAACCGGCCGAGTGCCCCCACGACCAGCAGCATCTCCGACCCCATCGATGTCACCCTGACGTCATGACGGCCACCGCCGGCACGACGACGACGTCAACAGGCGGGAGTGTCCGACAGTCGGATGCTCCTATGTCTGTCCAGTGCTCCGGCCGCCGTCGACACTAGCCCGGGGCTTTATGCCGCTCGCCGGTGAATGCATGTTGATCACACGAAAAGTGCTCCTGACCAGTAAGGATATGACTTGTCGAGGGTCGTTTCCGAGCTGAGGCAGGAGCACCTTTCTGGTGAGTGAGCGTAGCGGGTTCTACCCCGCTGTCGGCGTCGACGCGGCGGCCCGAACGACGGTGTCGCACGGCGGTGGTGTGCTGCTGTGCGACGCGGTCCGGGCGGTCGGGCTGGACCGGGCCCTGTCGGCGGCGCTCGCGCCGTGGCATAAGCCGCTGGCGACCCACGACCCGGCCAAGGTCGTGCTCGACCTGGCCCTCCTGCTGGCGCTCGGCGGTGACTGCCTGTCCGACGTCGCGTTGCTGCGTGAACAGCCAGCAGTGTTCGGCCGGGTCGCCTCCGACCCGACCGTGTCCCGCACGATCGACGCGCTGGCCGCCGACCAGGTGCGGGCACTGACGGCGATCAACACCGCCCGGGCGCTGGCCCGGAAGGCGGCGTGGACGCTGGCCGGCGACGCCGCCCCCAACCATGCATCAGCGCTGCCGCGCCGCTGACCGTCGATGTGGACGCGACGCTGATCACCGCCCATTCCGACAAGGAAGGAGCGGCGCCGACGTTCAAGCGCGGATTCGGTCATCATCCGCTGTGGGCGTTCGCCGACCACGGGCCGAACGGCACCGGTGAGCCGGTCGCGGTGCTGCTGCGCAAGGGCAACACCGGGTCGAACACGGCCGCTGACCACATCGAGGTCACCCGACAGGCGCTGGCCCAGCTCCCCGGTCTGCCACCGGGCCGGCCGGGACGCCAGGTTCTGGTCCGCACCGACGGCGCCGGAGCCACCCACGAGTTCCTTTCCTGGCTGGTCAAGGCGTGGGTGGCCTACTCGGTCGGGTTCAGTCTGCCGGCCGGTGCCGAGCAGCTGATCGCCACCATCCCGGCGTCGGCGTGGCCCCCGGCCTACGACGCCGAAGCTCAGATCCGGGACGGGGCGTTCGTCGCCGAGCTCACCGGCCTGCTGAACCTGTCCGGCTGGCCCACTGGCATGCGAGTCGTCATCCGCAAGGAACGGCCCCATCCGGGCGCGCAGCTACGCGTCACCGACATTGACGGCAACCGGATCACCGCATTCGCCACAACACACCGGCCGGCAGCCCCGGCAGCCAGCTGCCCGACCTCGAGCTGCGGCACCGCCGCCGGGCCCGCTGCGAAGACCGGATCCGAGTCGCGAAGGACACCGGCCTTGCCAACCTGCCGCTACACGACCTGGACCAGAACCGGATCTGGTGCGCCCTGATCTCCCTCGCCTGCGAACTGACCGCGTGGGCACAGCTACTCGCCTTCACCGACAAGCCCGCCCGCCGCTGGGAACCCAAACGGCTCCGGCTGCGGCTGCTGTCCATCGCCGCCGGCTGGCCCGCAGCAGCCGCCAGACCGTGCTGCATCTGCCCAGCCGACACCCCTACAGCCAGCTGCTCCTCGACGGCCTGACCCGGATCCGGGCCCTGCCCGCACCCACCTGAACAGTCCCCAGCCGCCCCGATGACACGAAAGGACCCACCGCCACCTGGACGCGGCGCACCGGCCGAGCCGGCGAACCTGTCACACCCTCATGCTCAAGTCAGCAGCCCACGGCTCGAGCACTCGCGCACAAGATCAAGCAGCAAGATCACGAAAGATCACGGTTAGCCTCGTAAGGATCACCCATAGGGCGGTCGGTTCCGGGCTCGAAGTCGCCAAGTAGCTCACCTGGGCATGCTTCCCCGGATCCTGCTTTGCTGTCCGCAGGTCTCAGTGTGCGGCATTGCAGACTCTTCAGATTTGACGGGGTGTCGGACCGTAGGTGAGGCTCGTGGCCTCGCCATGCTGGTCGTCTCTCACAACACGTCAGCTGAAGAGGCCACGAGCATGGATGACCGTACGACGATGCTGTTCGGCCTGGACGAGTCCACCGTCGTCGACGACGGCGCGGTCCGGGTAATGATCGAGGCTCGGGCCGGTGAGGGTGCCTGCCCCCCCCGGGGGGACAGTCTCGGCCGACCCCGCGTCGGGTAGTAGTCCCGGCGCGGGGAGGAAACGAGTGTTGCGGTCTAATCGGGCGACAGGCTCGAAAGCAGCCGCTGGAAGTCCGGCACGGGTGCTGGGAACCCTGGTAGCACGTCCGGGTCTCGTTGAGAGGCGGTCGTAAGCGGGGGAGTCAATTAAGCGGCCACGGTCGCTTCACCCGCGCCGCAGCGGGTCCTCCCTCCTGGCGGTACCGTACGCCGATGAATGTCAGCCTCAACTCGGACATGGGCGAGTCCTTCGGGATTCACGCGTTCGGCAACGATGATGGCCTGCTGTCGCTCATCGACACCGCCAACGTGGCGTGCGGCTTCCATGCCGGCGACCCGTCCGGCATGTATGAGACGGTTGCAAAAGCGAAAGGTGCGGGTGTGTCCGTCGGCGCCCATCCGGGGTTGCCCGACGCGGTGGGTTTCGGCCGGCGCGAGATGAAGCTACTGGCGGAGGAAGTCCGCGACATCACGCTTTACCAGGTGGGGGCGCTCAAAGGCTTCCTGGATGCCCACGGCCTTGCCCTCGATCACATCAAGCCGCACGGCTCGCTGTACGGCATGGTGGCCCGCGACGAAGACCTGATGGATGCGATCTGCGACGTCGCTGTTCTTTACGGGGTGCCCGTCTACGGCATGGCAGGCACCGCCCACGAGCGGATCGCGGGCAAGCGTGGCCTAGCCTTCGTCGCGGAGTTCTACGTCGATCTGGGCTACCGCTCCGACGGCAGCCTGATCATCACTCGGCGCCCGCACGCTACCCCACCTGAGGTGGCGACCGAGCGCGCGCGTCTCGCGCTGACCGAGGGCGTCGCCGTCGCCGACACCGGGGAACGGGTGCCCATGCGGTTCGAGAGTATTTGCGTACATTCAGATACGCCCAACGCACTGGATATCGCCGCGGCGATCCGCCAGGCCATTACGACGTTCAACGTCGACGAGTAAAAGGGAAACGATGGCCGAGCACGTCGTCCAGTCACCGCTGCCAGGGGTCTTCTACCGCAGCCCGGCGCCCGATCAGCCCCCGTTCGCGGAGCCCGGTGACGTCGTCGCTGCCGACCAGACCATTGGCGTGGTAGAGATTATGAAGCAATTCGCTGAAGTCAAGAGCGGCGCGGCGGGCGTGCTCACCAGCTTCTCGGTCGAGAATAATAGTGTTCTCGGCCCAGGGGATCCCGTCGCCATAGTAGAAACGGACTGACGGCACGTGCGCAAGCTCCTCGTCGCCAATCGGGGTGAAATCGCTGTCCGCATTATCCGATCGGCCCGTGAGCTCGGCATCCGTACCGTTGCGGTATGCAGCGAAGCCGATGTAGACGCCTTGCACGTGCGCAACGCAGACGAGCACGTTGTCATCGGTCCGGCCGCAGCCATGAAGAGCTACCTCGACGAAGACGCCGTCCTGACGGCCGGTGAGAGGACCGGCGCCGATGCGATTCACCCCGGCTACGGCTTCCTATCAGAGCGAGCTAACTTCGCTCGGCGAGTGAGCGCCGCTGGCATGATCTTCGTCGGCCCGTCACCCGAGGCAATCGCGATGATGGGCGACAAAGCGCAGGCCCGTGACACCGCGGCCCGTGCCGGCGTGCCGACCGTCCCCGGATCTGATGGACCGGTCACGGACTTCGACGCCGCCGTCGCCGAAGGGGAGGGTGTCGGCTACCCGGTCGCGATCAAGGCAGCGGCCGGCGGCGGTGGCCGAGGCATCCGCGTCGTCTCCTCCTCGGTCGAGCTGCGGGGTGCGCTGCCCGTCGCGCAAGCCGAAGCAAAAGCCGCCTTCGGCAACGGTGACGTCTACATCGAGCACATAGTCCCGGCAGCGCGTCACATCGAGGTCCAGGTCTTCGGCGACGGCGAGCACTTCGTTCACCTCGGCGAGCGGGACTGCTCAATCCAGCGTCGCCGTCAAAAGGTCATTGAGGAGGCCGGCGCGCCAAGCCTGCCGCCGAACCGACGCCCGGAGATGCTTGCCGCTGCTGTCCGGCTGGCCAACGCGGTCGGGTACCAGGGGGCGGGTACCGTGGAATTTCTCTACGACCCGGCCAACGAGAACTTCTTCTTCCTCGAGATGAACACTCGTATCCAGGTAGAGCACCCAGTAACGGAGATGGTGGTTGGACGCGACCTTGTCCGTGAGCAGCTGACCGTCGCGGCCGGTGCGTCGTTGTCGTTCGCTCAGGACGACGTCCAAATGCGGGGCCATGCCATTGAGTTCCGGCTCAACGCTGAGGACCCAGCGCTGAACTTTCTGCCCAGCCCAGGAATCGTCGAGGCCATGCGCCTGCCCGGCGGCCCTTTCACTCGAATCGATGCCGGGTTCGAGGCCGGTAGCGAAATCAGCCCGTTCTACGACTCGCTGGTGGCGAAGATCATTGTCTGGGGCGAGACCCGCGACATCGCCATCGCCCGAGCATTGCGCGCCCTGGACGAGGTCGATGTGCGGGGCATTAAGACCACCGCGGGGTTTCTCCGCGACGTGGCCGACACTCCCGAATTCCGCGATGGTGCCTACCACACGACCTGGCTCGAGAGTTGGATGTCGCGTTCTAATGACGCAGGGGAGAAGCGCACATGTTGACAACGACGAAGAGCCAGAGTCGGTACTCCTGGGGCGGTGACGAGCACCTCGTCGTGCAGATTTCTGAGGCGATGAGCCTTGAGGCCAACTTCATTACGATGGCGATTGCGAACCTGCTGACCAGCCGGCAACTGCCGGGCATCAGTGACATCTGCCCCTCGAACGCGTCGTTCCTAATCCGCTTCGACCCCGACGTCACCCCTCCCGCAGACCTCGAGGCGGCCGTCCGCGCGGCCGAGCTCGAGGTCGGGGACAGTGCAGCGTTAAGCTTGGAAACTCGTATCTTTGAGATTCCGGTCTGGTACAACGACCCGTTCACACGCGCAACCGGCGCCCGCTTCCGGGACTGCCACCAGCGACCGGAGGGCGACGACCTCGAGTTTGCGGCCATCGAAAACGGCCTCGAGTCGGGGACGGCATTTATCCATGCTCACTCCCGTTCGCCATGGATCACCTCAATGGTCGGCTTCGTGGCCGGTTTGCCGTTCATGTTCCAGATGGTGCCGCCGGACCGTCAGCTGGAGGTGCCGAAGTACCTGCGGCCTCGGACGGATACGCCCGCACTGACCATTGGGCACGGCGGATGCTTCGCTTGCATCTACTCGGTGCGGGGCGCTGGCGGGTATCAGATGTTTGGTGTCACGCCGGTCCCCATCTTCGACCCGGAGCAGAAGCTCGCCGACTTCAGCGCTTTCATGGTCTTTTTCAAGCCGGGTGACATCGTGAAGTTCCGCGAGATCGACCAGGCGGAGTACGAGCAGATCCAGGCGCAGGTCGAGGACGGCACCTACCGGTACCGACAAGCTGCCGTAACGTTCGATTTGAACGCCTTTCGCGCCGACCCCGACGACTACAACGCTTCACTGTTGGAAGTGCTCTATGGCGCTTGAGATCATCGAGCCAGGCCTTGCGACCAGTGTCCAGGATCTAGGCCGTCCCGGGCACTACAACGTCGGGATCCCTCCGTCCGGCGCCGTCGACCTGTACTCGGCCCTGGCGGCAAATTTGCTCGTCGGCAACTCAGATCATGCCGCAACGCTTGAGGCTACTTATATGGGCCCTAAGGTCCGATTCACGGCGTCTGCCACCGTAGCGGTCACGGGCGGTGTGGTGCCCATTACGATCAACGGCCAAAGCGTCGCGCAATGGGAGTCGCTGCGAGTGAATGCGGATGACGAGTTAGCATTCTCCTTCCTACAGGAGGGTGCCAGAGTCTATATCGCTGTGTCTGGCGGCTTGGACGTTCCCAAGGTCCTTGAGAGCCGTTCGACGTACGGCCCGGGTGGGTTCGGCGGGTTCGGCGGTCGTGCCCTGAAGGCTGGCGACACATTGCCAGTTGGAACGGGGGAGCTTGATCGGGAAAGATCCGTACCCGAACACCTCCGGCCCCGGTTCGGGCGCGAGGTCGACATAAGGGTCGTGCTCGGCCTCTACGACTATCGGCTAACCGACAAGGGCTTGGCACAGTTCCTCGACACGATCTGGACGCTGTCGCCGGTCGCGGACCGGATCGGGTTCCGCTACGCCGGCGGCTCGGTCGAGTGGAGGGACCGAGTGCAGCCATTCGGTGCCGGCTCGGACCTGTCTAACATTGTCGATGCGGGCTACCCGCTTGGCTCGATTCAGGTGCCCGGCGGCTTGGAGCCGATCATCCTGCACCGGGATGCCGTGACTGGCGGCGGTTACGCGATGGTGGCCACCGTTATCAGCGCCGACATGAACGCCGTCGGCCAGTGCTCGCCCGGGACAAAGACCAGGTTCAGGCCGAATAGCCTAGATAAGGCGCTCTCCGCCAGGGCGGAAGCGCGGAAGCGTGTACGTGAACTGCGTAAGGCACTGCTGTAATGACCAGGTCGCCGGATTGACGAGGAGGGCTAGCGGGCGCTATCGAGGCCATCTGCCGCGCGTGATTCCACTAAGTGCAGGTGTCGGCGAGTCGTCTCAGCTTTGCCTTCTCCTCGAGGTGATCGGCGCGCCGTAGTGGTGGGCACACTCGAACTCTCGAATCCATCTACTACAAGAGAGGCGGCAACCCATCCGCATCGATTGCTTCCCCGATATTGGGTTCCGTAACTCCGCCAACTACCGGCTCTTCGACTCTGCGGTGGGGCGGCATCACCTGGCAGGATGCGTCCACAACACGGATCCGGGGACGCAACCACGGTTTACGTCGTATAGCCTTGGCCTATCATCCGGGTCTGAGCACTCAACATCGCCCGGTTGGGCCTGTAACTAGCTGATATGGAGATCGGTCTGTCAAGGGGCGCGCGGAAATTGACGCCTGGTCCTGTAGGGCTGAGCGTCCTGAGCATTCTTCTGTCTGTTCCCCGATAGCCCGTGGTGGCCGGGGAGCGCAGGGGAGGTCAAGGGCGCTCTCTCCCTTGACCTGTCCGAGCACCGCGGCAGGCTGGGCGGCGGCGGGGAGCAGGACGGGTGGGGGCCGGTCGGTAGTGGCGGCGTGCGTGTCAGGGCGACGCGCGGTCAGACTGATATTCGCGGGTTGGTTACGCAGGACGGGCTGTTCGGCTGGAGCGCTCCGCTGGTCTAGAAGTCGAGCATGACCTGGGAGGTGTCCCGGGTTGCTCATAGTCAGATCGCGGGTGCGCTCCACGCGCTGCCGTCGCCGTGCTACCGGTCGGCCCCGGTCAAGGGGGCGGTCAGGCCGCCGTGGTGTCGTCCACCTTGGCCAGCGACCAGCACCAGCCGGCGAGCTCGCGGGCGACGGCGACGTTCGCGATCACCGGTCGCTTCTTGCGTTCGTCGAAGGCCTGCCAGCGTCGGTGCAGCCGCTGGTTGCCGGCATGCCCCCGGGTCCGGGCCGCGGCCGGGGCGGCGTCCCAGCGGGTCCGCATGGCCTTCGACGGCCGGTAGGGCCGCTTGTGGTGCCAGGCCGCTTCGACCAGCAGCCGGCGGGCGTGGGTGTTGCCGGTCTTGGTGATCGATCCCTCGCTGCGGCTGGCGCCACTGGAGTGCTCGGTCGGGACCAGCCCGAGGAACGCGCCGATGCTCGCCCCGGTGAACCGCGACCAGTCGCCGACCTCGACAGCCAGGCCGAATGCGGTCAGCGTCGACACGCCCCGTAGGCACGACAGCCGGCTGACGACCGGCGACCACGCCGGGTCTTCGGCCAGCTTGGCGATCGCCGCATCCAGCCGGTCCCGCCGGTCCGCGCACAGCAGCACCGTCTCCAGGGCGCTGTCGTAGGCGGTGGCCAGTGCCGGCTGCTCGAAGCGCTGCCGGCGCAGCCAGGCGTGATGGGCCACCGTCCACGCCGTCCCACCGGAGTAGACGATCCCTTGGCGCAGCAGCAGCTTGGAGGTCCGGTGCCGGGCCCGCATCAGATCCCCCCGGGCATCCTCCCGGACCCGGACCAGGTCCCGGGCCGCCTCCTGGTCCATGGTCGAGACCGCGACCGGGCTCACCTCACCCAGACGCAGCAGCCGGGCCAGCAGCAACGCGTCCTTGGCGTCGGTCTTGACCCGGTCGCCGGCCGGGCGCTGCAGCTTCGACGGCGCCGCGACCACACACCGCACGCCGCGGCCGGTCAGGAACCGGGCCAGCCCGAACCCGGTCGGCCCCGCCTCGTAAAACCACCGCGACCGGACCGGGCAGCCCGGTCAGCCAGCCGAGGATCACCTCAGGCTGGGGTGCCAGCCGGGCCCGGAACATCTCACCCGTGTCGTCGTCGATCCCGCACGCCACCACCGACCGGGCGTGCACATCTAGACCGACGCTCGTACGCTCACGTTCCACCGGGACCTCCCGCAATTGTTGGCTCTACCGGCCAGGCTCCGCCTGACCGGCAACCCACGACAACTTGCGAGCGAGGTCCCGGCCCAGCGACCGGGCCACCTCCATACCGTCTAGGAGGCGCCGTGTCGCTGGCTTCGGCTGCCCTGCTAGCCCCCCGGCGCCGGCTTGTGCTGGCGGACCTGCTGCCCGGGGCCCGGGTTCGAGACGCCGCACTGGTGGTCGGCGCCGCCGCGTTTGTTGGGGTCAGCGCGCAGATCGCGGTGTCGCTGCCGTTCACCCCGGTGCCGCTGACGATGCAATCGTTCGCGGTGCTGCTCGCCGGCGCCACCCTGGGGCTGCGCCGCGGCGCGGCCGGGATGGTGCTCTACGTACTGGCCGGGCTCGCCGGGATGCCGTGGTTCGCCCAGCACCACGGCGTCCAGCGATCGTGCACGCCGCGTCGTTCGGCTACCTGCTGGCCTACCCCTTCGTCGCAGCCCTGGTCGGCGCGTTGGCCTCCCGCGGCGGGGACCGCACCGTGCTGCGCACCACCGCCACCATGGCCCTGGGGTCGCTGGTGATCTACGCGTTCGGGTTGCCCTGGCTGATGGCAACGCTGCACGTGGGCCTGGCCCGCGGGCTCGCGCTGGGGGTGACCCCGTTCCTGGCCGGTGACGCGGCAAGGTCGCGCTGGCAGCCGGGCTGCTGCCCACCACCTGGCGGCTCACCGGACGCCGCTGACGCTGGCGAGCATCCCCGGGCTCAGCGGTCCCGGGCAGGAGCTTCTTAACCGCCGGACCGGGTAGCCGGCTGGGCAAGGACACGGTCGCCGACGCGCAGCGTGCCGCCGGTGATCACGGTGGCTCGCAGCCCGCCCCGTCCTGCCAGCGCGATCTTGGCCCGGCTGGCCGGTCACCCGGTCCAAGTAGCGGCACGGCTCGCGCGCCCCGTTTCCACGCGGATGAGCAGCCGGCGGATCTTGGGGACGGTGAGGGGGATCAGCTGGTTGGCGAGTTGGGTTTGGGGCTCCTTTTTCGCTGGCGGCCGCTCGGGTGACTGTCAGGAAGGCATGGGCGAACATGGCCACGGTGATGTGGCGGTACCAGCTGTCGTAGCGGCGGACCTGGTACTGGTCGAGGCCGACTTCACCTTTGGCGCCTGGAAGCATTCCTCAATGGCCCAGCGGGCGCCGGCGACCTGGGCCAGCTCGCGCAGCCGGGTGTGCGGCGGCCCGGCGCACAGGTAGTAGGCAGGGTCGGCGCGGCTGCGCCGGACCAGCAGCCAGTAGCCGGGGCCAGCCAGCGGGCGGATCGCGGCGCGGAGCCCCGCATTGGATCCGGCGCCTCGAGTCAGTTTCCGCCAACTCGGCTACCGTGTTGTTGGGTCTGAGCAGAAGGAGTGGGAACTGAGCGTGGCCGAGTCGACTGTCATGGCGGACGACGACCGGGTCCGGGTCACGAGGTGGACCTTCAGATCGGACGGGGATGCGACCGGTCAGCATTGCCACGAGTCCGACTACGTCGTGGTGCCGGTCACCGGTGGGACGTTCCTGGTGACCGATGTCGAGGGGCCGGTACGCCAGATGATTCAGGCCGCGGGTTCGCCCTATCTCGGAGTAGCGGGCACTGCCCATGATGTCGCCAGCATCGCCGGGCACGAGGCGGTCTTTGTGGAAATCGAGTTGAAGCGCTAGTGTCACGTATCTAAAGTCTTTGGACGGTCGGCCCTTTTGAGGATCTCTTCGGCGGTCTTGGTCCAGACGAACGGGTGGGCGCGGCCGTCGTTCCAGCTGTCGATGAAGGTGCGGATCTGGCGTTGAGGTCTTTGACGCTGCCGAAGGTGCCGCGGCGGATGGCTTGCCGGTCGATGATCCCGAACCAGACCTCGACGAGGTTCAGCCACGATCCTGAGGTCGGCGTGAAGTGCACGTGGATCCGGGGGTTGGCCGCGAGCCAGGCCTTCACCTCGCGCCTTTTGTGGGTGGCGTAGTTGTCCATGATCAGGTGCAGCTCGCCCTCGGGGTAGGCGCGGGCGACCTGCTTGAGGAACCGCAGGAACTCCTGATGCCGGTGCCGCGGCCGGCAGGCCGCGGTGACCTTGCCGGTCGCGACCTCCAGGGCGGCGAACAGGGTGCTGGTCCCGTGCCGGACGTAGTCGTGGGTGCGTTTCTCCGGTAGGCCGGGCTGCAGCGGCAGAATCGGCGCGGTCCGGTCCAGCGCTTGAATCTGAGACTTCGTGCGCCACGAGGCGCCGTGTTTTCGGATGGGGGTGAGAGACCTTCATCGCCGCCCTGTCGCAGCTGGGCGGTGAAGCTGGCGGCAGCCTGAACCCGGATGACGCCGGGGATGGGTGGGAGCAGCCGCGACAACGGCCGGACGGTTCGGGACTGCCAGACGAGCCGGGTCAGTCTAGCGAGACGGGAAGGTGTACGTGAGGAACCAGCGTGTAAAGCCTCTCAAGAGGTACACCGGCTCAAATCTGGTGGATATGGGCCGGAGTGCGGTGCACGTCCACCGATGGTGGGCGACTCCTGACCGGGTGAAGTGGCTGGCAGGGAGGCCACGAGGAAGGCCTGCGGCGTACTCGTGGCGATATCGCAGGGCAAAGCTGGGCACCGACCCCGACGACCGGAAAACGGCGAACGTGGGAAGCGCTCCCACACCGTCACGTCGCCCGGCCAGCCGGGTCGGCGGCGGACAGGGGCGTCAATCGCTGGTGGTGTTGGGGCGTGGCGGAGCCGCCGTAGTACTCCGAGGCCGGGAGAGCCGGTCACATGGGGAAGGGCGGCAGCGGTCTGGCAGACATGGCAGGAGGTCGCCGGTGAACATCGGCGCGCCGTGGCCGACGCTGGAAGAGGCGGAGCCGCGGGTACTGCGGATGCAGACCAAGCTGCACCAGTGGGCGGTCAGCAATCCCGACCGCCGGTTTGATGATCTGTTCAACCTCGTCTACGACCCCGCCGTGCTCGTGGTGGCATGGCGTCGGGTCAGGGGGAACAGAGGGAAACGGTCTGGCGGTGTCGACGGTGTTGCACCAGTCGACATCGCCGATGCGACGGGACTGCTCGCTGCGCTGCACGACGATCTGAAGGCGCAGCAGTTCGACCCGCTGCCCGCACGGGAGCGGATGATCCCCAAAGCCGGCGGGAAGCTGCGCCGTCTAGGGATGGCGACCGTTCGGGACCGGACCGCGCAAGCGGCCCTGAAGTGGGTGCTGGAGCCGATCTTCGAGGCAGCGCTTCGGCGTGGTGTTGGGCGCGGGTGACGCCGGTGGTGGTGTCGGTGTGCCGGGCGGCGGCGACGCCGAGTTCTCCGATGAGGGCGGCGCGGGTGTTGATCAGGTCGCGGGCTGCTGTCTCGGCGGCTCGGCGGGCGTCTCTGGCGTCCGTGTCGGGCAGCGTAGGACGGGTCGGGTTGGGTGGTGGGGACGTGCCTGCACCAGGGTGGGTGCCGCGGTAGCTGTCCTAAGCCCGTTGGTTGGCTGCGGTGCAGGCACCGGCTGCCTGCTGCTATCCGCCGCCAAGGGTCATGGTGCGGGGGAGCGCCGACCAGCAGCAGGCAGAGCAGAGCGAGATGCAGCGAGGGCACGCGCCGTGCCCAAGCTGACGAGGGGCCGGTGGCCGAACCGGCGCCGGATGGCTTCGTATGCGGCGCGAACCTTCGCGAGGCGTCCAGGAGTGCGCCCACGCCGCCGTAGAAGGCGCCGACGTCCATCAGCAGTTGGACCGCGACCCCGAGCACCTCGGCGCCGCGCCCGTAACTGGCGGGTAGCAGCCGGACCTCGGCAACTGGGGTGACTGCTGTCCTGATGTCGGTCGCGGCGTCGCCGGCAGCCCGCTCGAGCCGGCGTACGGTACCGGCGTCGTTGAACGTCAGCGCCGGTGTCGACCCGTGCGCGCAAGTGCGGCGCCGGTCCCGGCTAGCCGCGGGAGATGTCTGTGCCGGTTGCCCCTGCCTCGCCAGGCGCTGAGCGTGCACCTGCCCGCCAGGGTGACTCGGCGCAGCCGGCCGGTCTCGAAGCCTGTGCGAGAGTCGAGATCGACCTGCAGTCCGGGTCGGTCCTGGTGTCGCTGACCGGCGAGCTCGACGTAGCGTCCGCAGCCGTTATCGGGCCCATGCTCGAGGTCTTGGTCAAGCAGCCGCAGCAGCTCGTGATCGACGTCGGCGCTGGGACCTTCGTCGACTGCGCCGGCCTGAGCCCGCTGCTGCGCGCCGAACGTGGCGCGGCAGGCAGCCGGGGCCGGGTGCGACTGCGCGGCGACTGCCTCGCGTTGAGCCGGCTACCGGCCTGATGGATCACGCCGGCTGCCCCGGCCAAGGCTGCTCGCAGCGACCCGTCCGCTCGCCGCTGCCGCGGGTTGCGTGGGGAGCGACTGAAGGTTGCCCACCGCTCAGCGGCCCTGGCGCCCCCTCTCACCTCGCTGCCGCGGCCGCCAGCAGCCCGGCCACCCGCTCAGCGCCGTCGCGGAGCAGTCCCGCGGTCACCCGCACATGGTCCGACGGCAGCCTGGCGAGGATGAACGGTGAGCCGGCAGCGACGCCGACCCCCTGCGTCGCCATCGCCAGCAGGACGGTCTGCTCGTCCGCCACCGGAACCCAGGCGTTGATCCCGTCCGCAGCGCTCGCGTGCACGCCCTGCTCGGCCAGGGCCGCGACGAGCCGGGCGCGCCGCTCGGTGTAGGTCTCTCGGGCGCGCGCGACGACAGACTGCGTCGCAGGATCGCGCAGCAGCTCGAGCAGCACCTGCTGCAGCATGCGGCTCGACCATCCGGGACCGAGCAGCCGGCGGTCGACGAGCGAGCTGATCAGCGGGGCGGGCCCGGCCATCGCCGCCAGCCGCAGGTCGGGGCCGTAGCTCTTGGAGAACCCCTGGATGTGCACCGTCGAGTCCGGCAGCCACGTGCCAAGGCTCACCGCGGGTGTCTGAGCGATGTCGCCGGAGTGGTCATCCTCGACGACGAGGGTGTCGGTCCCCACCAGCAGCCGGGCGAGCTGGCGGGCGCGGGCCGGAGACAGGCTGGCCCCCGTCGGGTTCTGCGCCCGCGGCTGCAGGAAGGCAGCAGCGGGCTGCTGGGCCAGCCCCGCGGTCAGCGACTGCGGCGTCACGCCCTCCCCATCGAGCTCCAATGAGATGATCTCGGCGCCGACGAGCTCCAGCAGGTCCAGCAGGGGCGGGTAGGACGGGTTCTCGACGAGCACCCGGCTGCCCAGGTGCACCCGCTCGCGCACCACGCGGTCCAGGGCGTCCATGGCCCCGTCCACGACGGTGATCGACGCCGGGTCATACGGCCAGCGTCGCCGCAGCTCGTCCTCCAGGCCGGCGATCACCGGCGGGTCGTAGTAGTCGAGCGTGTTGTCGGCCGGCACGACGCGGCCGATGGCGGCCGCCACGTCCGGCAGCAGGGCGAGGTCGGGCGTGCCGGTCGACAGGTCGAGCGCCGGCCGACCCGGGCTGCCCATCGTCCGCCGCACCCGCCAAACCGAGCGCGGTGACTGCAGATCGGCGACGAAGGTGCCGCGACGGCCCTGCGGGCTGATCAGGCCGGCTCGCGTCAGCAGCCCCCAGGCCTGGCTGACGGTGGTGGGGCTGGTGCCCAGCGCGACGGCGAGCTCCCGTACGGTCGGCAGCCGCACCCCGGGCGCCAGCTCGCCGCCGCGGATGAGCCGGGCAACCCCGCCGGCCACGCCGTGCGGGCTGCGCGCGTCGATCGACGCGATCATGAGGTTCAGCAAAGGCAGACCCAGGGCTCGAGGCGGTTTTACACGACGTAACAATTCAGACCTAGACAGCATCTGTACTAGAACATAACGTTCGCCTTGCTACAGCCCGCGCCCCCGCTCGGCGCCGCTCTTTTGGGAAGGTCGAATGGCTGCCAACACCCTTCGTGCCGCACTGGTCCAAACGCTCTGGACCGGCGACAAAGAAACGATGATCAAGGCGCACGAGGAGTACGCCCGTGACGCCGCAGCGGCGGGTGCCCGCGTCATCTGCTTCCAGGAGCTGTTCTACGGGCCGTACTTCTGCCAGGTGCAGGACAAGCAGTTCTTCAGCTACGCCGAGTCCATCCCCGGGCCGACGACCGAGCGGTTCCAGGCGCTCGCCGCCGAACTCGGCATCGTCATGGTGCTTCCGATGTACGAGGAGGAGCAGCCCGGCGTCCTCTACAACACAGCTGCTGTCGTCGACGCCGACGGCCGCTACCTCGGCAAGTACCGCAAGACGATGATCCCGCAGGTCGCCGGATTCTGGGAGAAGTTCTACTTCCGTCCGGGCAACCTCGGATATCCGGTGTTCGACACAGCCGTCGGCAAGGTCGGCGTCTACATCTGCTACGACAGGCACTTCCCGGAGGGCTGGCGGGCGCTCGGCCTCAACGGCGCCCAGCTCGTGTTCAACCCTTCCGCGACCAGCCGCGGCCTGTCCAACTACATCTGGCGCGTCGAGCAGCCCGCCGCGGCGGTCGCCAACCAGTACTTCGTCGGCACCATCAACCGGGTCGGCATCGAAGAGCTCGGTGACGACGACTTCTACGGCAGCTCGTACTTCGTCGACCCCGAGGGCGTGCCCGTCGGCGAGCTCGCAGACGACCACCAGTCCGAGCTGGTCGTGCGCGACCTCGATATGGACCTGCTGGCCGAGGTGCGGGCCCGGTGGGCCTTCTACCGAGACAGGCGGCCCGACATGTACGGCGACCTGACCCGCCCCTGATGTCGGTCCTGATCAGCGGTGGCACCGTCATCAGCGCGAGCGGCCCCTACCCGGCCGACGTGCTCGTCGACGGCGAGACCATAGCCGCTATTTACACCCCGGGCACCGCGGCCCTCGCCGGCGTGTCGGCAGAGCGCACGATCGATGCCACCGGCAAGTACGTCGTGCCGGGCGGCGTCGACGTGCACACCCACATGCAGATGCCCTTCGGCGGCACCGAGGCCTCCGACACCTTCGCCACCGGCACGACAGCCGCAGCTTGGGGCGGTACCACGACGATCGTCGACTTCGCGCTGCAGCGCACCGGTGAGGTCGTGCAGGACGGGCTCGCCGCGTGGCACGCGAAGGCCGACGGCAACTGTGCTGTCGACTACGGCTTCCACATGATTCTCGGCGGGGTCGACGACGACGCCCTCAAGGCAGTCGACGCTCTGGTCGCCGACGAGGGCGTGACCAGCTTCAAGCTGTTCATGGGGTACCCCGGCGTCTTCTACAGCGACGACGGCCAGATCCTGAGGGCGATGCAGAAGGCCCGCGATAACGGCGCCACGATCATGATGCACGCCGAGAACGGCATCGCCATCGACGTGCTCGTCGCCCAGGCGCTCGCCCGAGGCGACGTCGGCCCGGTCAACCACGGCCTGACCCGCCCGCAGGTGCTCGAGGCCGAGGCGACCGGCCGCGCGATCGCCCTGGCGGAGGTCGCCCAGGACTGCCCGCTCTACATCGTCCACCTGTCTGCCAGCCGGGCGCTCGACGCCGTCGCCTCAGCGCGGGCGGCCGGGCGCAATGTGTTCGCCGAGACCTGCCCGCAGTACCTCTACCTGACCCTGGAGGAGCAGCTCGGCGCCCCCGGCTTCGAGGGCGCGAAGTGGGTGTGCTCGACACCGCTGCGCAGCGGCAAGGAGGGGCACGCGCACGACTTGTGGTCCGGGCTTCGCCGCAACGACCTGGCTGTGGTCTCCACCGACCACTGCCCCTTCTGCTTCAAGGACCAGAAGGAGCTCGGCCGTGGCGACTTCTCCAAGATCCCGAACGGCATCGGCGGGGTGGAGCACCGGATGGACCTGATCTACCAGGGGGTTGTCAGCGGTCAGCTCTCGCTCGCCCGCTGGGTCGAGACATGCGCGACCACGCCGGCCCGGATGTTCGGCATGTACCCGAAGAAGGGCGTGATCGCCCCGGGCTCGGACGCCGACGTCGTCGTCTACGACCCGGCCGGCCGGACCGAGATCGGTGTCGCCACGCACCACATGAACATGGACTACTCCGCATATGAGGGCATGACGGTCGACGGCCACGTCGACATCGTGCTGTCTCGCGGATCAGTGGTCATCGACGCCGGCCACTTCTCCGGGCAGCTCGGGCACGGCCAGTACGTACCGCGCGGGCTGTCGCAGTACCTGCAGTGACGCACCGGCCGTTCAGTTTCCCGCTTGGCCTTCCATCCGGAACCAGCCAGCTGCCATGAGGGGATCATCGTTGGAACGCATCGGCCACTGGGTCGACGGGCAGCACAGGCCCGGCACCTCGGCACGCTCCGCGCCGGTCTGGAACCCCGCGACAGGTGAGGCGCAGGCCGAGGTCGAGCTGGCCAGCGCGGCCGACGTCGACACGGCTGTCGCGGCCGCGCTGGCGGCCTTCCCGGAGTGGAGCGGTCGCTCCCTGGCTGCGCGGACCCAGGTCATGTTTCGCTTCCGCGAGGTGCTCGAGGGCAATCGCAAAGCGCTCGCCGAGGTCGTCTCCCTCGAGCACGGCAAGACGGCCGCGGACGCCGACGGTGAGATCGCCCGCGCCCTCGACAACGTCGACTTCGCCTGCGGCCTCAGCCACCTGCTGAAGGGCGACTACTCCGAGGGGGTCTCGGGCGGCGGCGCCGGCGCCATCGATGTCTACTCCTCGCGCCACCCGCTCGGCGTCGTCGCCGGCATCACGCCGTTTAACTTCCCGGCCATGGTGCCGCTGTGGATGATCCCGACGGCGATCGCGTGCGGCAACACCTTCGTGCTCAAGCCTTCCGAGCGAGACCCGTCGGCGTCGCTGTTCATCGCCGGCCTGCTGCGCCAGGCGGGCGTGCCGGCGGGCGTGGTCAACGTCGTGCAGGGGGACCGCGAGGCCGTCGAGCGCTTGCTCGAGCACCCCGTCGTGCAGGCCATCAGCTTCGTCGGCTCGACCGACATTGCCCGGCACATCTACCAGACCGGCACCTCCCACGGGAAGCGGGTGCAGGCGCTCGGCGGGGCGAAGAACCACATGGTGGTGCTGCCTGACGCCGACCTGGCGCTCGCGGCCGACGCTGCCGTCTCCGCGGGCTACGGCTCGTCGGGCGAGCGCTGCATGGCGATCTCCGTCGTCGTCGCTGTCGGCGGCATCGCCGACCCGCTCGTCGACGCCATCGCCGAGCGGCTCCCGGGCATCGAGGTCGGGACCGGCACGGGTGGTGCCAGCGAGATGGGGCCGCTCATCACCGCGCAGCACCGCGACCGGGTTGCGGGCTACGTCGCGGGCGCCCCCGCTGACGGCGCGCAGGTGCGGGTCGACGGGCGGCAGGCGCCGGCCACCCGGCGCCCCGGCTTCTTCCTCGGCGCGTCGCTGCTCGACCACGTCCAGCCCGGGAGCCCGGCGCACGTCGAGGAGATCTTCGGCCCCGTGCTCTCCGTGGTGCGCGTCGACACCTACGAGCAGGCGATGGCAGTGGTCGAGTCGACGCCGTACGGCAACGGTGCCGCCATCTTCACCCGCGACGGCGGCGTCGCCCGGCGGTTCACCCAGGAGGTGCAGGCGGGCATGGTCGGCATCAACGTGCCGATTCCCGTCCCCGTGGCGCAGCACAGCTTCGGCGGGTGGAAGGGTTCGCTGTTCGGCGACCTGCACATGTACGGCCCCGAAGGGATGCTGTTCTACACCCGCGGCAAGGTCGTGACGTCCCGGTGGCCGGAGGCAGCGACGAGCAGCGTTGACCTCGGCTTCCCGCAGAGCAGCGGCTGACGGCCGGCAGATGGACTTCGGTGTGGTCCTGCAGACCAACCCGCCCGCGTCGCGCGTCATCGAGCTCGCCCGGCAGGCCGAGCTGCTCGGTTTCAGCAAGGCCTGGACCTTCGACTCCCACCTGCTGTGGCAGGAGCCGTTTGTCATCTACAGCCAGATCCTGGCCGCGACCCGCAAGATCAGCGTCGGTCCGATGGTGACGAACCCGGCGACCCGCGACTGGACCGTCACCGCGTCGCTGTTCGCCACGCTGAACGAGATGTTCGGTAACCGGACGGTGTGCGGCATCGGCCGGGGTGACTCGGCGGTGCGGGCGGTCAACGGCAAGCCCACGACCCTTGCCACCCTTCGCGAGTGCGTCCACACGGTGCGGGAGCTCGCCAACGGGCGCGAGGCCGACTACAACGGCAGCCGGCTGCGGCTGCCATGGGCGTCGGACAGCGAGCTCGAGGTCTGGATCGCGGCGTACGGCCCCAAGGCGCTGGCCCTCGCCGGTGAGGTGGGTGACGGCTTCATCCTGCAGCTGGCCGACCCCGACATCACGGCGTGGACGATCAGGAGCGTGCGGGAGGCGGCCGAGCGCGCCGGCCGTGACCCGGGTGCCGTCACCATCTGCGTCGCCGCGCCTGCCTACGTGGGTGACGACCTGGTGCACATGCGCGAGCAGTGCCGCTGGTTCGGCGGCATGGTCGGCAACCACGTCGCGGACATCGTCTCCCGGTACGGCAACGAGCCGGGGGGCACCTCGGCGGTGCCTGCTGCGCTCACCGACTACATCGCGGGGCGCACCGGCTACGACTACAACGAGCACGGGCGCGCGGGCAACACGCACACCGACTTCGTGCCGGACGAGATCGTCGACCGCTTCTGCCTGCTCGGGCCGCCGTCCGAGCACATTGCCCGGTTGCAGGAGCTGGAGTCGCTCGGCGTCGACCACTTCGCCCTCTACCTGCAGCACGACGCCAAGGCAGCCACGCTCGAGGCCTACGGCGAGACGGTCATCCCCGCGCTGCGTCCGCTGCAGAAGGCGAAGCTGTCGTGACGGCGGTGAGCCCGGCGGTCAACGGTCAGCAGCAGGAGCACAGCGCGGCCTACCGCACCGACCGCGCGCACGTCTTCCACTCCTGGTCGGCGCAGGCGACTCTCGACCCCGTGGTCGTCGCCGGCGGCGCAGGCAGCTGGTTCTGGGACGAGGACGGCCGGCGTTACCTCGACTTCGCGAGCCAGCTGGTCAACCTCAACCTCGGCCACCAGCATCCGGCCATCGTGGCCGCCATCGCCGAGCAGGCCGCGACGCTCTGCACCATCGCGCCGACCTTCGCCGAGGCCAACCGCAGCCGCGCCGCCGAGCTGATCGCCAGCCACGCACCCCCGGGACTCGACCGGGTCTTCTTCACCAACGGTGGTGCCGACGCCAACGAGCATGCCGTGCGCATGGCCCGGCTCACCACTGGGCGCCCGAAGCTGCTCTCGATGTACCGCTCGTACCACGGTGGCACCGCGACGGCGATGGCGCTAACCGGTGACCCGCGGCGCTGGGCCACTGACAACGGCGCAGGTGGGGTGGTCCACTTCTTCGGCCCATACGCCTACCGAAGCGCCTTCCACGCTGATGGCGAGGCGCAGGAGGCTGAGCGGGCGCTGCAGCACCTGGCCGATGTGATCACGTTGGAGGGGCCGCAGACGATCGCCGCGATCATCCTCGAGCCCGTCGTCGGGACCAACGGCATCCTGGTGCCGCCGCCGGGCTACCTCGTGGGCGTGCGGGAGCTGTGCGACAGGTACGGGATCGTGCTGATCGCCGACGAGGTGATGTCCGGCTTCGGGCGCTGCGGCCAGTGGTTCGCCATGGACCACTGGAACGTGGTCCCGGACCTCATCACCTTCGCCAAAGGGGTCAACTCGGGGTACGTGCCCCTCGGCGGCGTCGTCATGAACGACGCCATCGCGGATGCGTTCGCGCTCCGGCCCTACCCCGGTGGCCTCACTTACTCCGGGCACGTGCTCGGCTGCGCGGCGGCGGTCGCGAGCATGCAGGCCTTCGAGAACGAGGGCATCTTGCCCTACGTCCGGCGGGTGGGCGAGGTGGTCGTGCGGCCCGGGCTGGAGGCGATCGCCGCGGCGCATCCCAGCGTCGGCGAGGTGCGCGGGCTCGGCATGTTCTGGGCGATCGAGCTGGTCCGCGACCCGCAGACCCGCGAGCCACTGGTGCCGTTTAACGCCAGCGGGGCGGATGCCGCCCCCATGACCGAGCTGGCAGCGGCCGCGAAGTCCCAGGGGCTGTTCCCCTTCACCCACTTCAACCGGATGCACGTGGTGCCGCCCCTCAACACGCCTGAGGACGACCTGCGCCACGGGCTGGCGATCATCGACGACGTGCTCGCGCTGGCCGACCGCTATGTGCCGGGGCAAGCGCGGTGACGCCGGTCCTGGAGCTGACCTCGGTCAGCTGATCTTTCCCCCCGGCTCGCGTGCCCTGACCGACGTCTCGCTGAGCATCGAAGCGGGTGAGATTCGCGCGCTGCTGGGGGAGAACGGCGCCGGAAAATCGACCCTGATCCGCATCGTGACCGGTGCCATCGCCGCCGACTCGGGGACGGTTCGCATCGCAGGCAAGGAGCTGCGCCGGCCGACCCCGAGAGCGGCGCAGCGGCTCGGGGTCCGTGCCATCTATCAGGAGCGGCAGATCGCCGCCGGCTAACGGGTAGCTCATGCGCCTGCTGATGGTGACGGCCGCTTTGCTCGGTCTGGAGAGTCGGGCTTTGTCGCCCGACGGCAGAGGTGGCCGGGGCAGTGGTCACGCAGGCGGCGCTACTGGTGTTCGTGTGGTCTCAGCGGCTAACGGTCGGGGCAGAACGGCCGGCGCTGCAGGGTGCGGGGCGGCGCGCGGTGGCGCTTTTCAGGAGATGAGGACGTTGTCGATGGGCGGGAAGTGTGGGATCGAGACCTGCACGGTTCGGGTGCTGGTCGGCGGGGCCGCGGTCTCGGCGAAGATCACTGTTGATTGGCCGGCGGCGATGTAGGCGCCGGCGAGGTTCTTGCTGCAGAGGCAGTCCTTGTTCGCATCCTGGCGGACGAGGTACTTCTTGTCGTTCACAGTGTCGAGGAGGGTGATTCCGCCCGCGTCGTTGGTCGTGTTGGGGTTGAAGATCGCTGGGTCGATGAACGCTGGGCCGATGTTCAGGCTCTCTTTGCCTGTGTTGGTGACCCGGAACTCGCCCCGGACGGTGTCACCGGGGGTCCGGGTGAGTGAGAGGACCGCGACCGCGAAGCCCGGCAGGAGGCCGGGTGCGGCTGTGGCGATCGGGCTGGCGCCCGCCGATCTGCCTGCGGCTGAGCTGGTTGTGGTCGGGTTCGGAGCAGGCGATGTCGTGCTGCGCGGGGCTGGCGTGCCGTTCGGGGACGAGGAGCATCCGGCGATCAGTGCTGCGCCAGCGGTGACGCCGATCAAGGACATGGTTGGTTCTTTCCGTAGCACTGTTCTCTCCTACGAGTGACGGGCTGTGGCTGGACGCGTTCCCGGGGGCTGAGACATGTCGGTCAGCGCTGGAAGCTCAGCGACACCCGGCGGTTCAGGGCGCGACCATCGGGGTTGTCTGAGCCGTCGGGGTGGCTGTTGGGCGCGACGGGGTTGGCGGCCCCGTGTCCGGCGGCCTGGAAACGCAGGCCGCCGCCGACGAGCGGGGTCAAGGCGCGGGCGACCCGCTTGTGCCCGCTGGTCGGACAGTGGCAGGTTTACTGCGTCGTCACCCTTGTCGTCGGTGTAGCCGTTGACCCGGACGGTGCCGCCCGGGGCCTTGCTCAACTGGTCGGCGGCGAGCTTGAGCGTCTGCTGCGCTCCCGGGGACAGCTGGGCCTTGCCGAAGGCGAACAGCACGTCGCTCGCCAGGCTGATGTCCACCTTGTTGCCCGCAGTGGTCGTCCGGCCGTTCCTTCGTGCCGTTGAGGTCGACGACCCGCCGGCTCAGGGTCAGCACCAGACCCGCCTCGTCGGCCGGAGCGGCCGTTCCGGCGGCGCCGTCGGGGGCGCGGGAGGGCGTTGCGGGGCTGGCGTCGGAGATCGCAACGTTCTCGATCGGCGGGAAGCGCGGGATCGTGACCTGCAGCGACCGGGTGCTGGCCGGGGGGGCGGCGGACTCGGCGAAGATGACTCCGGACGTGCCGGCGTCCAGGTCGGCGTTGATGAGCTGCTTGCTGCAGATGCAGTCCTGGTTGGAGTCCAGCAGCACGAGGTACTTCTTGGCGTTCGGGGTGTCGGTGAGGGTGATCCCGGCGGCGTCGTTGGTCGTGTTGGGGTTGGCGATTGCCGGGTCGATGAAGCTCGATCCGATGTCGAAGCTGGCCGTGCGGTTGTTCGTGACCTTGATCTGGGCCGTGACAGTGTCTCCGGAGGTACGGGCCAGGGACAGGACAGCCACGGCGATGCCTGCCAAGCTGCCTGGCGCGGCCGTCGCGACCGGGCCGGTGGGCACGGTGCCGCCAGGTTCCGTGCCGGGGCTGTTCGTGCTCGCCGTGGCCTGCGGGCCGCCGCTGCGGGGTGTGCTGGTCTGATGGGTTGAGCCCGCCGAGGACGAGCACCCCGCGAGCAGTGCGGCCACAGCAGCCCCGGCGCTCGGGACAAGACCGGCTGGCACCCGTCGTCGCACTGATCGCTCCTTGAATCGTCGGTGTCGAGAACGACGAGTTGGCTTCGCTGTCCGCTTCGGCGCTCGCCTCACGTCCACGGTCAGTCGCGCGGAGCCCCAGGGTAGGCCGCGTCCGGGGCACGGGTCGATCTGCCGCGACGTGCCTGCTGCTGTGCCACGGTCGGGTAACCCGGCCCGAACACGGCCGTCTTCGCCGCGACCGAATGATGCCAGCGGATCCCTTGACCTCGTCTCGGGTCGGTGGCGGTGCTGCCCTCAGCGGTGTACGGCTCGGTAGACGAATGCGGCGACGATGAGCCCGATCACGATGACGATCGCAAGGAACACCAGGGCGATGATGGCTGCGATGTGGAACGACCGGCCCTGGTTCCCGTCGAGCCGGGCGTTTTGCGGGTCGGCTGGGTCGTAGGCGACCTTGACGGTCCGGCCGACCTTCGGCGCGCGGGTCCACCCGGTCGTCGACCGGAAGGTCACCTGTTGGCCGGAGGCATCCTCGAAGCGGACGACGGGGAAGTCCAGCTGTGGCTGGCCGGTCTGTGGGCCTCGCAGGTCGACCACGCCGGTGTGCCTCGACACAACCGTTCCCGTGGTTCTCACTGCCTGCTGTCCCAGCGCATCACGCGAGGCCCGGCCCTGCTGGGAGCGCGTCACGATGTAGGCCAGGCAGCCCAGTACGAACACGGCGGTCAGCCCGAGCCGGAGCACGCGCCGGACCCTAGACCTGCCCTGACAGGGCCACGAGGACCAGGCACGCTGATCCGTCGATTCCGGCTCAGGCTCTGGCTTGCGGGACGGCGGCCGGACGAACGCTCATCGGGCGGCCGCAAGGCATTTAAGAGCCC
>JAABUJ010000819.1_pt1 | contig 54114 bp, 48 predicted proteins | sample 5559131 | NCBI WGS metagenome assembly JAABUJ01 (sample SAMN10711875, study PRJNA513366) | rock metagenome | isolation source: Antarctica rocks | place: Antarctica: Victoria Land, Mt New Zealand nord | collected 2016-01-07
TACACCGGACTATATCGTACGGTGCGGTGGGGATTAGTGTGATGTGGCGATGGTTGGTGATGGATGAGGAGTGGATGGTTTGGCGAAGGCGGATGGCGGACGGCGGAGGGGGTAGGGTAGGGTCGGGTCGGTCGGACAGGGTGGGTAGGGGGTACGCTTGAGGACGGGGTACGGGGACCGGGGGACGGCGTGGATTGGGTTGGGGTGGCCGTCAGGTTAGGTTGGGGTTGGGAATGAGGTCGAGAAGGAAGTGAGACGGACGCAAGCCAGTGGGAGAGTGGGGCGGCCCGGGGGTGGATGGATAGGAGAACGGTGGACGGCGTGGATGAGAGGTAGCGATCACTCCGAGGCCAGGCCCTTCTCACTCCGCTTTCGTGTCTCGAATCTCGCATCGGATGCATTCCCCAGACCATGTGAGTTGATCACAGCACTCATGCAGCTACAGCGAGCGGGGTAGAACCAGTAAGACAGTATCCATCAGAGCGCATTCATCCTACCCACCCACCCAGCTAGCATAGCATAGCTTCGCAGAAGGAGAAAAAATAAAATAAAACACCACGGATGGCAGACAAAGCCCAGCCCAGCCCAGCCCAGCGCCGTTGCCCCGTCGAAAGCAGCGCTCTCGTAGCCGGGCCGCGGACATGACCAGAGACTCAGCGCAAACCAAGCCCTGACGCAACAAAACAAGCCCACTCCCGTCCATCCAGGCTCGCGAAGGTAGCGAGCGGTCGTCTAAACGCATCGACATCGAACGGCGCGCCCACAACGACAGGGTAACGCCGCCCTCGGCCCAGCCACCACAGCGCCCGGCGACAAGGAGACGACGTCTAGCCACCGAAGCCGTACAAGGTGCGACCCTGGCGCTTCAGGGCGTAGACGACGTCGAGCGAGGTGACGGTCTTGCGCTTGGCGTGTTCGGTGTAGGTGACGGCGTCGCGGATGACGCTCTCGAGGAAGGTCTTGAGGACGCCGCGGGTTTCTTCGTAGATCACTGGGCGAGAGGGAGGGGTGTCAGCGGAAGTGTCGTTTTGGGGTGTGTGTTGGGGTTGTGTAGGGGAGAGGAAGGGGAAGGGGAGGAGAGAAGGATGGGCGGAGGTGAGGAGGGAAGGGGGAGAGAGAGGGGGGACATACTGGCGGAAATACGCTTCACCCCACCTCGACGGGCGAGACGGCGGATGGCGGGCTTGGTGATGCCTTGGATGTTGTCGCGGAGGATTTTGCGGTGACGTTTGGCGCCGCCTTTGCCGAGGCCTTTGCCGCCTTTACCGCCTGTAAAAAATAATCGTCAGCAAGAGTGTTTCTTATGAGAGGTGGGTTGCGATGGAGTAATAAATTCTTAAGGTTCAACGACGATGAGGTGGGGATAATATGGTAATAAATGACAAAAGGAGTTGGGGTTGAAGTGGTGGTGAGGTGCGGTCGCTTGACACGTGGAAAACACCAACATGAGTGAGTGGTGAGAGTAAGACGACAACGAAATACCAAAAACACGAAAAGCGAAAGTGCGATGAGAAACAAATGAGCAAACTTACGTCCAGTCATCTTATCGGAGTCGTGAGGTCTAAAAGAGTAATTTAAATCGCGATATCAAGATGAATAGACCGTGTTGTGGATGATATCGATGAAAAGGCGTTTGATGACGATGAAAAATGCGGTCTTTGAAAGGTGTCAAAGATCAGGAGGAAATGCGAGGAAGAAACGATGTTTAAGTACAGCTAGGAAAGCGAGAATTCCGGTTGTTCTTGCGGACAGGCGCTCTTTCAGGGACTAGCCTGTTTCGGGGCGCTGCTTGACTATAGGTAAGGACAGGCAGAAAGATGGAATACGGTGAGGCAGAAGCATGGGAGTGCAATCATTTCTGACGTGCTGGAAAGCAGCACTTTTGGGTGCGCATTTGCGGTGCTGCTGCTTTGCCCAGGCTTGGGAGTTGATGGATTTAGCGCGTCAGGAGTAGCCGCGGTGGAAGTGGAAGCGCAGCCGATGGGGGGATGTGGTAGCGAGCTGACTAATACCGAAGAAACCCTACGAGTTATACAGGGCACGTGGACGAGCGTGATGATTCTCGATCTGAAGTTGTAAGAGAATACCTTGCTACCTGAATCTACGAATCTAATATCAAGTCACTTGTGCTCCTTGTCTTCATGGCAGTTAATTACAACTAAATATCAACCGTATACATATATCGACAATACTCAATAAATCCTTAGGGTAGTATGCGGGTGAAGCGGACGTCTTAGAAACTTAAGACAGTGTCGAGACATCTTGAATTCAAGATAACTCGTAAACAAAGTCATCTTGGGACCATCCTGGTGTACCTAAAAAGCTCAAGATCCCATTATTCTGACATGCTCTTGTTAGACTATTGAGATCACCCCATGCGCCCTTGAGGTAGTGTCGGCCAACCCGATCCTGAAAACATGATTGGAGCCACTACTCTTCGGGCCTTCGCGTGGAGCGTTACTTATCCTAAGGCGGACAAGCCAAAGGCTGCAATGAGGCTGCGCTCTTGAGCTTCCAAGTATATATGGTCTCATGCCCATCCTGAAGACCTGCTTCTACGTGTTCTCGAAGATGTCTTCGCTCCCGCAATGACCTGTGTTAATATTTCCAGCTTCTAAGCTATTCGAGATGGGTCTCACCAGACGACATGTCTAATATCACAACTTATCCAGACTGCGGGCGGATGGATTCCATGAGGATCGAAGCTGATCCTGACATCGGAGGAATTGGTGTCAGTGAAGCGCTCAACACCCATTCACTCTGCATGGAGGGCTAGCGAACGCTGATCTCAGGCCAGGTCATTATAGCTTTCGTACTCACTGCCTGTCTTACGTTGACGTCCGCGATGCTTGTTCAGATATTGGATCTGGTCGACTACGTCGAAGAGTCGCCTCCCTTGAGCCCGTTTGACAAGTTTCTGCGTCTTGTATACCGATTCGTACCATTCAGAATCAACCACGATGAGAGGAGAATCGTCCGAAGTGTACTCGAAAAGTTCGTCCTCTCGCTCAGCGACCAGCAGCTTGTGACGGGTATAGCTATCCTCTCGGCGGGTTGGATTCGACACACGCAAGAGAAGCTATACCACTTCGCGATGATCCTTGACCTGGCTTGGATGTCGTCCAATACGCATCTGCTTACCCTGACCGTCCTTCACGACTACTTCGTGCAGCATCATGATATACGGTATTGGCGGTTGGCCCTCATGGCATGCAATTTCGTCATGCTGTTTGTTGGAAACGTCTATTCGGGGATATCATCCTGGTACGACGATTTCGCATATCCCGCACAGTGTGATTTCGACGTCGTCGACCAGGCTCCGAGTACGATCGGGGGAGTGCCAGCTCGATATTCGAAGTCCAGCGCGGTCCTTCTCATGTACGGCTACGCTGGGGCCATCGTCGGCCTATTCCCTGGTATCTGGAGACGTGTGACAGCGTACTACAGGGGTCATGTTCAGCGCCATCTGGACCACTACTTTGACAGTGGTATACGATATCACAGCACGTTGTTGCAATTACAACAAACCCGGTCCGTCAAGTTGAGACGGTTGCTGCTCGGACTCATACTTGGACTCTATGAAGTCGTATATTCGGTTCTCAACATGATCTTTCACATCGCTACATCCACCGCTTGGAATGTTTTCGTCTTCGAAACGTTCTGGTTTGCTTACGGTAATTGGGGCATCTGGGGCGATCGAGCTTACGCTAAAACGTATATGGAGGGGGACGAGGACCAGTGGGGTTTCGGGCAGCTGGTCCCGCTGTTCTTGCTCGGTCTTCCTTTGCTGTCGACTGTGGATAATTATTACGGTGGGTGCCATATGCTCTTAGGAACATCCGCAGCTGATGGTCGATTAAAACAGAGGCACGACGAAACATTCTGAAGATTCCTTGAACGTTTTGTTCTCTGTGGCTTGGTCGACGTTTTGAAGTTATCGCAGCTTAGGTTCAACGTGTCTGGCTCACCTCTTGAGTGCAACAAGTCTCTCCCAACAGGCATATTGCCCCTCCATTCGGGAGCGCAACCAGCTGTCCTGACTAGACGAGGGTCTTCTCCACTTGAGTTGAGCCACCTGGATTGAGCTTTTTTCTGGTACTGTCGAAATCTTGACTACCCTAGAGATGGCTTGGAAGTACTGGAGCCACAAGGGAAAGGACGAGGTAGAAGATACCAACGCGGAACATATGCATGTTCAAGGTCTTGAATAGGACTTGAGCTTCATATAGAAATCTGGACTCACTTCAGCGAGTCAACAACGACAACATCAACAACAATCATGCTAGGAGTATGAAGCACCACTACTCTGCAGCAGCTACCGCAGGTGTTTCTCGGTGTGAAGTTCCAGTTGAATCAATCAAATCTGAAGTCCTTCTTCATGTGTTGGTGTTGAGGGTGTTGAGGTTCATGAACTTACACCTCTAGCGAAGTTCTTGGCCCTTGTTAAAGGCAGGTAATTTACAAACATGGACTCTGGTTGTAATCGCTCACACAGCTGGTGTGCAGCTATAACTAAATGGTTACAGCGTATAAGATATGCAAAATAGAAAAACCATGTACACTTGTGGTCACGTCAAAGTTATAACTGCTTTCCTGTTCACATCTGCGAAAAATCGGGTGGTTCGAATAGATCTGTATTACAGAAGGGTACCTAGGGAGCAAGACAAATCGCAGATATGCCCGATCCCACAACCAGCCTAGATTATCCATCGCCAGCAACTGGTAAAGTAAAGGTTCGTTCCGAGTCCAGCTCCACGCAGTCTCGAACTGCCACATATGCCCATTATCAATCTGATCATCCAACAGACGATGACTTCAAAGACCCTCCGCTTCTCCCAAGCGAAAGTCGACCCAGCGCACATCCTCAACCCCTCCTCTCCTCCTTATGGAACAGCCCCTTAACCGTATCAGTCACCGAGATGTTCCCAAACAACCACTCGTTGCCGTGCCGGCCACACTGCATCACCGTGCCTGAGTTCCGGCTCTTCCTCTTGACGTGGCCTGGGCGAGTGGGAGTCGTGGGCTGCAAGGACGGATCGGAGGCGCTTCTGGTGTGCTCGTATTTCGGCATGAAAGATGGCGAGGTGGTAGACGATCTGTATGGCGATGGCGATCGGGGCCGGGTACGCTGCAGGATGGTCTGGTCGAGCGACATTGGGTTCCGAGTGAAGTAGCTGCCCTCGCCGGAGCTAGAGGAAGAGGAGGTGGGAGAGGAAGGGTAGTATGGTGAGAGAGGGGAACGCGGCGAGGATGATGAGGAGGACTGGCTCTGGGAGGAGGATGCGGTTGAGTCCAGTTTTCGGGGGAGCGGTTTCGGCTCGGGGTAAGAGGTTCTTGGTGAGGAGGCCATTGTCGATGGCTTGATTTTGTTGGACAGCTTCGAGGTATAGTATATGTGGATATAAACTGTAATAGAGAGCAATTCTGTAGTCGCCGTGGAGAGTAGCGTGTGAATATGGATCGAAGGTAGAAGCGGATATCAGCCCTATAAGAACATAGACTTGGCAAGAAAATCCATCCGAGCTCTGCGTGATAGAGAAGAAAAAGGATTCGCGCAGCAAGTCCCCATCAATTTATCTCATCCACGACCGGACTGCCAACAAACGACAGGCTTACCCCTCTTTGCGGCTCTCACTCATTTTCTGGCCCCCATCTTCGCAATCCGACCGACGCCATGCAAATCAGTTCGATCAAGCCAACAAGAGCCAGAGATGCGCGACCAAGGAAGTCACGGTGTGAAAAGGCTAACATGACCGCGTCTACAAGCGAAGAACAGGGCCTCGACCTCCTTCTCCCACTGTTTCCGCCCCTATTCTCGTCGGCTTCACCGCTCCACTCCACTGGAACGACCTCACACTGGCGCGCTGCTGCATGCGTGCTGTGCTAAGGTGAGGTATTGAGATGCATTAGTGCCGTCAGTTCTGACGACTGTCGTGTCTTCTCGCTACTGCACTTCGAGTTAGGATGAACTCTGTGAGAGAGGGACGCATGGAAGCGAAAGCGACGGCGAATCAAAGGATATGTGGTCATCAGCCCTAGGAGGACCCGAAAGCTTGAATTCCCTCACGGTGCACGACGTGAATGGTGAAGGTCCAGTAGCTGCATCCTAAGGCACCGGGAGAGTGCATGAACATTGCATTGCATTTACTTCGTATTGATTTTGTTGTTCTGTTACTGGGATTACTTGCAATCTACTTATACAAGGAACCTTGTTCACACTGATACATTTGCCGAAACATGAAAAGTGACTGCATACACAATCTTGCCTGACTCATATTGGACACATTGGTGAAAGCACTATGAACCGTTATTAAGATGATCATGGATTGCATCAAATCCTGATCTCGGTGTCATCTATCCTGCACTCACTGCAAGGTGGTCATTTGCTGATCTTTCACGCTTCCTTGACCCATCACCAACGAATCGGAATAGAGTCGGCGTTGGTAGAAGGCGATAGAAGTATGAGTCAGTTGCATTTCTGGTTGCAGAATCGATCATTGTACGCCGAGTAGAGGTAGTATTTTACATAGCACACTTACTGAACAAGTCGCAGATGGCAAATGCAATGTGCGAGGGAGAGAGATGACAGATAACCCGCTCGCTGCCGAACAACAGACTGAAAGTGAGAGAAAGTGGTGCAGGACAGTGGAAGGGTATCTGTACAGCGAACCCCAAGGCAATTACACTCGGCGCCTGCAATACACCCCTGGTACGCTAGATGCAACCCACAAACCAAAAACGTCACATCCATTCGCCGTCTCTAACCCGTGCCTGTCCCCGTCCCATCACCTTCGATGCTCATCACGGGCAATGAACCACCACACTTGAAGCTATAAAGACGCACCTCACAGTCTTCACTGCCCGTGCACATCTTCGAGTCGCTAAGACCAATGCAGGTGACCGGGCCGGCATGTCCGGTGAAGGTGCGTTCGCACTTCCCCGTCCTCGCGTCCCATACTTTGACCATGCGGTCCTCGGCGCCCGACACCACGCGCAGCGTATCGGCCGCCAACGCCCAGATACCTTCGACATGGCCGAAGAAAGTGCGTAAACACCGACCGGTGGGGACGTCCCAGAGGCGGATCGTGGAGTCGAGGGCGCCCGTGAGCATGTAACGCGGCAGTTGCGGTCGATCGCCCGAGAAGGTACGTCTCGGTGACATTCCGTTCCCCAGCACAGTGACCAGGTCGCCTCCCGCGCTTGTACCCGCGCTCCCGTCGTCTTCGGTGTCGTCTGCTTCCGCTTCCTCGAATTCGAATTCCCTCGGGAGTGGTAACACCTGTTGCACTTGGCCGACGTGACCCTCGAAGACTTTGATACAATACTTGGCATCCAGATCCCAAAGTCGGACGGTGCAGTCGTCCGATGCAGAGAACACAGTACGTGATGCGGAGTCGACTTTGACAGCATTGACCCAGTCAGTATGACCTCGTAATAGGAAAGTAGATTTGTCTTCAAAATTCCAGATCTTGATAGTTTGATCAATCGATCCAGAGGCAAGGATGGTCGAATCAAAGTGCAGGCTGATGATGCCCCCGCTGTGTCCTGTATAGGTTGATATACATTCTCCCGTCCTCCAGTTCCAGACTTTGAGGCTGCGATCGAGACTACCGCTGATAAGCTTAGTGTCGTCAAATTGTAGACAACGGATGCCCGACTCGTGGCCTCGTAACGTTCGAATGTTAGCTCCGGTCTCAATGTCCCAAATCTTGATGGTGGTATCGTATGACCCCGTTGCAAGAATGTTGTCGTCGAACTGCAAGCACATGACACCATTCGAGTGGCCCTTGAAGACCTGGGTAGAACATCGGCCATATTTCCAGTTGGTACCCACTTTGAAACGATCCTTATACACATCCTTCCACGGCCGGAATCGAGGTCTGAAGTAGGATCCTTCTACCTCCTCCTTGGCCTCGGACATACATTGGCGCTTCCGTGACATCTTGGGTGATCGTAGATGACAGTCGGACCCGATAATAGCCTGCTCACTGTTCTCTGAAATGATCTGCGATGTAACGTCCGACTCTAACTCGTGTGTTGCCGTGTTACTTTCAGGGAAAGGTGTAATATCAGGGGACCACACATTCAAGCCTCGGCCAGTTGCGCGCAGTTGAATTTGTCTCTTAGAAGCCCGCAATCTCTTCCGTTCTAGTAACGGCAGACCCCATCCACATTTGGTGCATTTCCTGTCAATGTGCTGCTCGCACATCTTATGCCAGACAACATCATCATCTGCCAAAGACCTCCATCTCTGACTGACTTGCGCTGCCTTGCAGAGCGATGTCGTATCCAGGTAGCAGAGAATCTTGAAGGATATTTCAGGAGGAAGCGCCGTCAAAAAGTCGATGCGTATCAGCTCACGAACGTTCGCAGCGATGTATGATAATTGCGGGAAACAGCATTGAGTCATGATGCCTTGGAGCATTAGATTTCGGTGTTTTGATGGCGCAGCCGAGAAAAGTGACCAGACGTGTGCTATGCCCTGCTGGTCACCGTGGGACAGGGTTTCAAGCTCCTATAGTATTAAGAGTCAGCAGAAGCTGGAGCTTCACCATCACAAATATGTACATACATGCTGTAGCTGATCCATCGAAGGCTCGTCTACTTGTCGCCTACACTTCAAGTCGGGTCTGTGGCGATAGCAGTACTTGGTGTTGGGATTCTTGTTTGCAGGATCCTTAAGTTGACCAGAGCCTCCCAGAGGAGCGTATTGTTCAGGTATATGCCTTGCAAGAAACGGTGCGACAGTCTGGCCCGCGAGCTTAGACGTTGCCGATATTCCAATGTTCGTGTCCTGTTCCTCCGTTCTGCGGTGGGTTTGTGCAACATCTTTATCAGCTACCCCACCATCACTTCGGTCAATCACTTGTTGTTGTGATGCGTTGATTTTCGGCGGCAAGTCGATGGACATCGAAGACCCTGACTGCCGTAAAGATAGTCGTCTGCGCTTGGGATGACGATCCATATAGGTGTCCACCAATGTCGTCGGTGCTGTTGTTTGTGACGCCATATTTGCCATAGATCGATGAGGCTGACGAGCTCTCAAGGATTTCAGCGGTGATGGTGGTGAAATGACATGAGAGGCGTAAAACAACGCGAAATCCACGCAAGCTATGGCGTGCGAACCATAGCCCGGAGAGATGCCGCGAGCTTGCCGGCAAACGTTACACTCTGTGCGATCGTAGACCGGGCAATGGCTGAGGTCGGTCCGAGTCACTGTAGCCGAAGCATGTATTGGAGCCCTTCCATTCCCTTTAACGGTAACTTATGCGTGAACACTCCATCAAGCTCTTCGCGAACCTGTTCCAGATCGAGGAGGCGCACTTGCACGCTCTCGCTTATGTAAGACTGACGCTAGTCCTATAAGCAGGAAATTGACACGTGAGGCGTCTGTGCCACTGCAGCTAATGATATCTCAAGATTAATATTCAAGCCTCAAGATTCTGCGAGCGGTCCCAATAGATAAAACTTCCTTAATACAGATGATGGTAATGATAAGATTGCCGGATTTGACAACAGCAACGAATGAGCTTTGATAGTCGGCAGTTCCCAACTCGACCATCTCTACTCGATATACAATATGAAATCTTCGACACATCTTGCAACCAACTGTAGGCTTCCTCTCCTTGTGAATTCATCAAAACAAACGGCTACGTATAAACCATGGCCTCCTCAACTGAAAGTTTGGATCAAGAACAAGATGTAAAGCCACGGAACACCCCTTTGGAAACCCTAGTATCATATCTACTGGCCTCTAAGCGCTCTCTGTCATCAATCGATCATGTTTGGCGTGCGAATGAGATCGTTACTTCAGCACGCACGGCATTGGAAGATAGTGTGGTGCTTCGGGCGAGGACCGGGTTTATCCAGCATGGTATCGGCGATCAGATCAGAATTCTACGCACGGTCCAGGGCGGTGTCTTGAATGTAGCAAGGCAAGGGCAGGCGGAATTCAAGGCTGTGCTCAAGGATTTGGATGATGCAGAAGCTCGACTACAACAGACTCTGAAGCAACTTCGGTTAACGGTAGTGGAAGCTTCGTTCCGGCCTGCAGAGGAAGAGCCGAAGAGTCTCCTTGATTTCGTGGATGAGCAAGGCGTCCAGGGAGTCATGGCTTCTTTGAAGGACTCTATTGATACCATAAGTGAAGCACATAGAGAATTGGACCATCTCATTGAAGCATTTGACGAAGACCTCAAGGCTGTCAAGAAGGGTTTGCAATCTGATGCAATTCCAGACTCGTCGCAGGAGGACTCCGACCCCCAACTTCCATCACTGCTTCGTTCGATCGAGTCTCACGCCAAGGAAATGGCAGATCTTCTCGAATCACTAGTCCGCCATAATGAGCTTTGCGTTACAGCGGTAAAGCATACTGAGGGGGGTGGCGCTGCGGCAGGAAAAATCATCGCTGACTTGCCCGAAGACGTTGATCTTGGCGACATAGATGATCGCTCAACGTCACAGCCCATCAGCAACGAAGAGTACCAGGAGATGATGTCAGTGCTGGAGAAGGATGCTAACGAAGTTGACGAGGTAGTGCTAGAGATACGGGATCGTCTTGGCGAGATGGTGTCTCAGAACGAATCGATCGTGGCATACAAAACCCATCTCAAAGATGTCTTAGCTCGTACGACGTCCGCGTTTCAACTTTTGGAGAAAGTCGGCGCAAGCTTGCCAGGGTACATTGCTCGATCTCGGGACTTTATGGCGCGCCTGGAAGAGGAAAAAGCAAAGATCGACGACCGCAAGGCAGAGCTTGAAGGTCTAAGAGATTTCTATCAAGGGTTTCTGAGAGCTTACGATGAACTCATCATTGAAATCGGCAGGAGACGGGCGATACAGTTGAGGATGGAAAAATTGGTCCAGGATGCTGTGACCAAGACCAGGCGACTGTACGACGAAGATATGGCGGAGCGAGAAGCCTTCCGGCAGCACCAAGGGGATTTTCTGCCCTCGGACATCTGGCCTGGACTGCTCAACCCGCCACGGCAGTACGAGGTTTTGCCTAACAGCAAAGATATCGGAGATGTTCCAGATCTCCCGAAGAGGACGATAGAGCAAGCGATGCGAAGGTTGACGGAGACTCTATGATCAAGACTCAGTAAATGTTCAGCTAATGATACAAAGAGCAACTATGAACAGCGTGTCTAGTCTCGTCGGAGCTCTCTTCTTTCGGCAGCAAGCCTTGCGTGGCTTTTCCGTCTTTCTCTTCAGACCTTGCGTAGGTTTCGCACAAGGGTAACGCTGACGCGAGTGACCGAGAGATACATGTGTTTTCGTCTTTCGAGTGAAAGTGTTCAGAGACATTTAGAAATGACAACTTACCTTGGAATTGGTGAACCCTTAGACCGCATGACTACGATTGACGCGCACATGTCTAGGATCGATCTTTTTGGATGTCCCACTAATGTTTGTGCCGTGATGAGCTACTAATGAGCTTCTTCTTCACATGCTTTGGCATCTTTTTCTGCCTCTGTTCCCGTTTCTCCTCTTTGACTTGCTTCTTATGCTCCTTCTTGACTTCTTTATCCTCAAAGCGCTTCCCCCGAGGTCCCTTAGTCGCGAAATCAGCTTCGTGGTCATCATCATCCCCGCTAGATGTACCATCAGTGTCGTCGTCGTTGCTTGAAGGGACCTCCTCGGTTTGACCATTTGCGGTGACTGTGTAATTTGTTCCGAGCTGATCCGCTAGCAGATTTTTGTAAACTAGGTCATCTTTGCCACCTCTGCCAACATGTTCTGCGTCCCTCTCAACATCATATACTTGCTCAAGTGTCTGCGGTATGTATTGGTTGCGGAACACTTCTTTATCAACCTCTTCATCCGCGATTCCTTGCTCTTCTGTCTCAACTCCTTGCCGTGTCTCTTGCAACCGCTCGAGAGCGCTAGCCATGTCTACCATCTCGACACTCCCTTCTTCACTGGTGATAAAGGAGAAAACCGCTCGCTCCGATAGGGTATTCACTCCTTTGCGTTGGAAAAACTCGCTGATGTTTTTGATATCCATGCGCAAAAACTCTAGACTTCTCGGGTGGTCATGCTCCACGCTTTGACTGACATCGATGATCCAAAGTCGGTCGTCATGGTAGAGCACGTTGTACTCGCTGAGATCGGCATGAACGAGATGGCATGTCTGGTACATTATCCTCATATACCCCATCAGCTGCACGCAGAGTTCCCGCCACCTCGCCTCAACATCTGCGCCCTGAAGTTCGACGTCTTTCAGTCGAGGTGCGGGTAAACCTTTGCTATCTCCCAGGAAGCCCATGACCAGTACGTGCAACCGAAGGTAGACGGGTTCTGGGCATGGAATGCCCGCAGCATGTATTCTTTTCAAGTTCCTCATCTCTTTCTCGGCCCAGACTTTCACCATCGCACGGTTATTACCCTTGTTGTAGCCTTGTCGAAATCTATACTCGCCGGTAACATACTTGTCTCTATCCTTGAAACCGAGTATACTCGTCTTGTACACCTTTATTGCGCGATGTAAAGGCACAGTCACTGTCTCCGAGCCATCCTCTTGCGGGTGTGACATGGCATGGTAAACATTGGCCTCTTTGCCCGTAGAGATACAGCCATTAACCTCACTAACAACATTGCGATTGATCATTTGCAACAGGATCATCCGGGTTCGCGGATCGAGTACTTGTTCGCTTGTTGCCCTATCGCTCTTGTCTGCTGTCCGCTCAAGTTTGTGCCCAAGCCCAGCTTCCCGATCGCTCAGACGGATTTTCGCGGCATGTTTCGAGAGCGAGCTTATCTGATCATCGACCGAAGCCAGAGTATTTGCGACTGGTTTCTGGGGGTTACTCTTGGGCAAAGAGGATTTTGGCTGGTGAGGATCTAAAGACGCTTCGTGGATCCGTCGTTGACGGTTATAGGATTTAGTAAAGTCCGAAGGATTTGAGTATGAAAATTGTTCATCCTCGATCTCATCTCCAGCAAAAATGTCCTCGTAGTCTTCTTCACCATCATCTTGTGCTTCGGCTAGTCGAGTCATATCAGACGCTGAAGCAGTTCCGTCTGCACCAGAGTCCACGTAGCCTCGATTTGGAACGTACGTGTGCGTAGGTTCCAGCCCGGCAGCCATAGCTGTCGAGCCTCCTGAACCTGTAGAGCTGTCCATGTGCGTCAGGTATTGTGTGGTGGTTCAATAATTTTCAGATTGTGCATCAATCAATTATAGCACAACAGTTTCGGTGACCTCGGTTCTTGGCGCGCTTAGCGATAACCCTAATCTTGACGCGTCCGCTGCTTTTTAGGACTTTTGGCAAAAAGCCAACCCAACCTTAACACTATCGAACTAACGATCTCAATCATACCCTTGGACCCTTCCTCTATATCCGTGATCGGTTCAACATCCTGCTACCAGCGACAAACGCGACAATGTTCATCAAGCAGATAATCATACAAGGCTTCAAAAGGTGCCGCTCTCCTACCGTTGAGATCGCTGTCGCGTCCGCTGACATGTAGGATCACAGCTACAAGGAGCAAACAGTCATTGAACCTTTTTCACCGAAACACAATGTGATCGTTGGGCGCAATGGCTCCGGCAAGAGTAACTTCTTTGCTGCTATTCGGTTCGCCCTTAGCGATGCATACACACAGATGGGTCGCGAGGAGCGGCAAGCTCTTCTACATGTGCGTGGATACGTTGGGTCGTTCAATAGCCTAACTGAGCTGATGGGTATGTAGGAGGGTACTGGATCGGCTGTCATGTCCGCATACGTCGAGATCATCTTTGACAATAGTGATGACCGAATGCAAACGGGAAAAGACGTAACTGTCCTCCGACGCACGATAGGCCTAAAGAAGGACGAATACTCTTTAGACCATAAGAATGCGACCAAATCAGACGTCATCAAATTGTTCGAAACTGCCGGTCTCTCGCGCTCAAATCCCTACTATATCGTGCCTCAAGGACGAGTGACTGCGTTGACGAATATGAAGGATGCAGAGAGGCTCAATCTGCTGAAAGAGGTTGCTGGGAGTCAGGTTTACGAAGCACGCAGGACTGAGAGCTTGAAGATAATGACCGAGACGAACAACAAACGGGCCAAGATTGATGAACTGCTTGAGTATATCAAAGAGCGTCTACAAGAGTTGGAAGAAGAGAAAGAAGAGCTTAGAAACTATCAAGATAAAGATAAGGAGCGAAGATGTCTGGAGTATACCATCTTCCACCGGGAGCAGGTCGAAATAGCAGATGCTCTCGACAACATTGACGAACAACGGCAGACTGGCATTGACAATACCGATGGCAGTAGAGAAGAGTTTATTAACGGCGAGCGAGACATCGAGGAGGTCGAAGCTGAGATCAAGGAGCTTAAACAGCAATTAGAGCTTTTGAAGGTCGATAAACGCGAATTCGAGGATGAACGGAAAGAGAAAGCAAAGATCAGAGCAAAGGTCGAGCTTGAGGTGAAAGGCCTTAGTGATGGTCAGTCAGCGGCACAACAGACGAAAGCACGCTACGAGCAGGAGCTGCAATCGGTGAAGAGCTTGATAGAGAATCGGGAAGGCGAGTTGGATCAGCTTATGCCTGAATACAGCGCGAAGCGAGAGGAAGAGAGTGCAGTGAAAGCTCAACTTGACGATGCAGAAGCCATCCGACAGCGACTGTATGCTAAGCAGGGACGCAATTCGCAGTTTGGTAACAAGCGAGAGCGGGATGAGTGGCTGAGGAAAGAAGTCAACGATAGCTACGAATCGATGGCTAGGGTCAAAGCCGTCAGGATGCAGACTACGGAGGAGGTTGCTGAGCTCGAGCAGGAGAGCCAGCGTTTGGAGGCTGATGTCACCGAGCTTCAACAGAGATTTGACAAGCGAGGCGACAGCATGAAAGATATGGACAAACAAGTTGAGACTGCCAGGACCGAACGAGAACGCCTTATGGATCAGCGAAAGTAAGTCTCCCCCTCGAATAGACGTACCTTATCGTCTGACTAGAGTCGCAGAGAGTTGTGGCGGGAGGAGGCGAAACTTGACTCTGTCATCTCGAGTGCTCAGAAAGAGCTTGATCATGCAGAGAGGATACTCTCCCACACAATGGATCAAAACACCAGCCGCGGGATAGCCGCTGTTCGACGCATCAAACGCCAACTCAACCTTGACGGTGTTTACGGCACCCTTGCCGAGCTCATCACAGTCAGCGAAAGATACCGTACCGCCGTAGAGGTGACTGCAGGCACCAGCCTTTTTCACTACGTTGTCGACACTGATGAGACTGCCACCAAGGTTCTGGAGGTACTACAGAGAGAGCAGCTGGGGCGTGTAACATTCATGCCACTGAATCGATTGAGGCCTAAAACGGGGAATATCCCAAATAGCAATGACGCAATCCCTATCATTGAGAAGATTCAGTACGACAATCGTTACGAGAAGGCCCTGCAGCAGGTATTCGGCAAGACCATCATCTGCCCGAATCTTGCCATCGCCGCACAGTATGCGCGGAGCCACGGTGTCAATGCGATCACTCCTGAGGGAGATCGATCCGACAAGAAAGGTGCTCTGACGGGAGGTTTCTACGATCCTCGACATTCTAGACTTGAAGCCATGCGAAACGTGTCCAAATGGCGTGTGGAATACGAAGCTCAAAGAAGCCGTGGGGCTGAGATCAAGCGGAATCTCGAACGTTTGGACCAAGACATCACTCGGGCGGTTGGTGAATTACAAAAGGCTGAGCAGAAGCGACAGCAATCAGATAATAGCTATGGACCCTTGCGCCTAGAGCTCAGAAGTAAAGTCGATGCTTTACAAAAGGCAAAGGACAATCTGGACGCCAAGCGCAGAGCGACGGAGAATATTGAGGCTAACATCAAGGCTCTCACGGACCAGCAGAGTGAGCATGAAGCTGAGCTGTCGTCTGACTTCAAGAAAGCTCTTTCCAATCAGGAAGAGGCGCAGCTCACGAACCTTAGCTCTACAGTACAGGATCTTAGGAGACAATACTCGGAGCTCAGTGCCAGCCGCAGTGAGCTAGAAGGACGCAAAGCAATGATCGACGTTGAATTGCAGGAAAATCTCCGGCGCCGTCTTGAGCAGCTGAAGTCCCAAGAATCCGACAACGGCGGAGGTAACGTCAAAGGCAGTCTCAGCCAGAGTCAGCGCGAACTCAAACGAATCAACCAAGCCATCCAAAGCGTGGAAACCAGACTACAGGAGACAGACGACAGCATCGAACAGGTCAGCACACAGATCACCGAGCTGGAACAGCGCAACGGCGAGCGGCGCAAAACGCAAGAGGACATTGCCAAATCGATCGAGCGTCACCAGAAGCGAATGGAGAAGAGCATGCAAGTCAAAGCGGCGCTGACCAAACGCGCCGCCGCATGCAGCGGCAATATCCGCGACCTGGGCGTGCTGCCGGAGGAAGCGTTCGCGCGGTTCGAGAAGACGAGCTCGAACGCGATCGTCAAGCGGCTGCACAAGGTCAAGGAAGCGCTGAAGAAATACAGCCACGTGAACAAGAAGGCCTTTGAACAGTACAACAACTTCACCAAGCAGCGCGACACGCTGGAGCGGAGACGCGAGGAGCTCGATGCGTCGCAGGCTTCGATCGAGGATCTCATCGCCGTGCTCGACCAGCGCAAGGACGAGGCGACGCAGCTCACTTTCAAGGAAGTCTCGAAACACTTTGCCGAGACATTTGAGAAGCTGGTGCCGGCCGGACGAGGCAGGCTTATTATCCAGCGGAAGACGGATCGGGTGCAGGCTGATGACGACGACGACGACGACGACGACGATGATGAGGCTGAGGCCGAGCGAAAAGACAGCGTCGAGAATTACATCGGCGTCGGCATCAGCGTCAGTTTCAACAGCAAGCACGACGAGCAGCAGCGCATGCAACAGCTCAGCGGCGGCCAAAAAAGTACGTTTGTCCTTCCCATTCCTTCTCTTACTCCCCCCCACCCCCTTACACCCCACACCACCCACCCCTCCCACTTCCCAACCAACCCAACTAACCAACCCCCCCAAAAACCACAGGCCTCTGCGCCCTCGCCCTCGTCTTCGCCATCCAGCAATGCGACCCGGCGCCCTTCTACCTGTTCGACGAGATCGACGCCAACCTGGACGCGCAGTACCGCAGCGCCGTCGCCAACATGCTGCAGACCATCTCCTCCAACAAGGACAAGCCCGGCCAGTTCATCTGCACCACCTTCCGGCCCGAGATGTTGATCGTCGCCGATAAGTGTTATGGCGTGACGTATCGCCATAAGACGAGCAGTATTGATGTCGTTAGTAGGGCGGAGGCGTTGGAGTTTGTTGAGGGGCAGCGGCCTTGACGGTGGAATTGGGGATTAAAGTTCGGGTTCGGGTAAGCGGAGGGAGTCGGGCGGTGGGCGTGTCGGCTGTACGTTTCGAGACGGATGATACGATAGGGGGCGCTACTGTTGCAGGTAAGGTACCTGGTATGTATGGGATGGCGTTCTCGTGGTGTGCGGGGAGCCGGGCGGAAGGGTCCGGGTTCCGGTCCGCGGTCGGGTTCGGGTTCGCTCGGGCCCCAAGGAGTATCTACGGGATGCACTGCGCGGACGGGGAGCGTCTTTTCACGGACTGTGAGAGCTACATGGCAAATATACATTCCATCTACTTTCGCTCGTGCCGTTGGGAGTATTAGCGGGATGCGATGTGATGAGCGCCCCATCGGCGGGACTGGGACCGCAGGAAGCTACATGGCAACAACCATCCCCTACCTACGCCTACCGTCCTCTCCACTTCCGTCCCCCAGCTGTCTCGGTGGTCCTCCGGCAGATACGATGGCGCCCGTGCCCCTATCGACGCCCTTTCGCGTCGCGTCGAGCGTCGTTGTCGTATCTTATCCTATCGCTGTCATATCCTGTCCATAGCCCTCGATGACGATCAGAGGTAGATTAGATAACTTAGGACCACGGAACGACTGGTCGAGCTAGCCAGCCTTCCCACCCTCCCGTCTCTTCGTCTGTGCTTCGTTTGTATGGCACCGTCGCTATTACTGCCGGCTAAATCTACGGTAAAGTACAGTCATCATCTACAAGGCGGAGGGGAGCGGAGGGGAGCAAAGGGTACGGGCTTCGGAGACAATGGACGATTCGCGAGAGGAGAGTGTGGAGTACGCTGATGGGCGCGGTGATAGTGGTTGTGTCTGGGATGTTGTAGTATAAGGTAAGGTCGTCAGGAGTAGGCGTTCCACTGTTCAGGTACCTTAGGTCTCTTTTGATGCACGTTCTGGCGATTACCTTACCTTAGGGTCCGCGGAGTCTGGGGAATTGTTGGGGGATAAGGTAAGCATGGATTACCTTCTCTGGTAAACTAAGGTACAGTAGGTACAGTAGGTCTGAGCAGTGTTGAGTGATTCGTCGCCATTGCCATTGCCATTGCCATTGCCATTGTCAATATCTTTGTCAACGCAACCCACAATAATGCACCAATTCCTCTGTCACATGTTAAACTTCACACCCACACGCCAAAAGTCTAAATTCATTAGCGTGCCACACCAGCCGCATGAGCCTCATCTCACGACCCCGCGCATCGGTTCTTCGGTTCTTGTTGGGTTGGTACGTACCTGGTGGGGGCTGCAGGTGTGAGGTTTGTTGAGAGACCTGCATCAATATCATTTGTTTACCTGTGATACTATTTCCGCTGGTGATTGATATTGATATTATTGAGCTTTAATTAACGTTATACCTGGTAAGGTTTCTCATGTGGAGAAGTGAGACCTTTCTTCTTCTGTCCATCAAAGCGTCCATCTGTTGTTGTCTCCGGGGTTAGCACGGGCCGGAAAGTCGTACGATGCTTGGAGGACCGAGTCGGCGACTTGGCATTGAAGGGTCTGCCACATTGCTGGGGTGGTGGGTGTGATTGGTTGAGTGAGGTTGTTTTACTTCGTAAAGAGTTCAGGGATAATGCGGTAGGAGGTGATGTTTTAGCGTTATCTTATCTTATCACTCCGACATCGCCGTGTCGTGTATCAGATCAGATAAGATAAGATAGCTAAGAAGAGGTCCATGGGATGATTCACTGAAGCAGCTTGTAAGAGTCAGCTTTGATCATCTCTGGCTGTCTGCCAACACTCCAGGCTTACGCATAGGCTGAGCTGGGATCCGTTTCGCAGGATGGTGCTCATCAGGCGATTGATCCATCTACAACAACTCTTGCTCCTCCTCTTTATACAGATAACGGAGGTATACCCGCCAATAAAACTTCCATGACCGTGTCTAGGTACAACACCGTAGGCCGCATCTGCTTCGGAGTGCATCACCATCATTATTGTCCATACAATTGAGAGAGTGCCTTATCTCTAATCTTTGGTAACACAAACGACGTTGGGGATCTGGCTCGTAAAAAGGTTCGTAAAAAGTCCTCAAGAAAAGATAAAATCGATACAGCAGGTAGGTACCTTTACCTACTACTTACATATGTTGGGTACTTGTTCAATGTTGATAAAGAATCTTTCTGCTGCAAACGGCCATTCTTGCTCTTCGCTTTCTTCGCTAGTTTACCAGACTTTTGTCTTTTGTTGAGGTTGATCTTCCTCAAGTATTGTTATTATTGAGCCAATTTCATTCAGATCTTTTACAAAGTATCTCCTTCCTCTAAACTCGCCTTCCTGCTCCGCGGGGCGCGTATTCTGTGCACCATGCAGGTGGTGTGTGCAGTCAATCCTTCCTTCCTTCTCCCTTCTAATGGTCCTGTTCTCTTCCTCCAATGGTCCGGTCGTTTGCCTTGGCGCAGCCCGTTACTTTCGAGCTCTGCACTCCTCGGCCGCACACATCCTTGCTATCCTTGCCATCCTCTACCCTCTACCTGGTAGTAAGGCAAGGTACTCGTACCCTGAAAGTATGAAAGCTCGAGTAAAAACGTAAAGGTGTGGTAGTTGGTAGTTAAGGGTATCATACTTTGTATATCACTTGCGCTAAATAAAAATCAATTCTGGGCTTGCCGCTCCTCCAAAAACTCTTAGCCCGTTGGTTCTTTAGTTTGACGTTTATTATTCACCTCGCCTTCTCCCCACCTGCACCTACTGCTTCTACCTTACCTACTCCACAAATTTATTCTCATCATCTCACCTTTGAGTCTCTAGGCCTCTGCCAGCCTTTTCCCACTCAGACATCAATCAGTCAACTCCGGTACGGTGCAACTCTTCCTCTTCTTTGCTTGTCTCTGCTTCTGCTTCTGCTTCTGCTCAGCGCTGCTCTGTTGTTGATATACCTTTGCTGACCGACCTCTAGCAACAACCATAAGCTTTGGGCAAACGAAGACGGACAGTGACTTTGCTCTGTCCTGCCTTCCGCAATCGAGCATTTCCAAGCAGTCGATCTCACGGTCCTGTTTCCCTTGCTCTTGCACTTGCACTTGCACGCTTATCAACAACACAACTTCCTATCACCGATACGACCCGTGCACCTGTCCCTTCATCCTCTGGACCTCCATGTTATTGTTTTCATGATTCATTAGACGCTACCAGCAAGCGGTTTATTGTGAGTGCAACCTCGACTGGTTCACTACCGTCAACTCGGGTTCACATTGTCCATCTGTCGGGACCTCCAGCCATCATATGTCTAGCTAACAACCCTCATCCAAATTCACAGTGCCTGTTCCTGATTGCCCTGTGCTCGCGAATGCTCTGCACACGACATAAATCTCCTTTCCGACAAGTCCAGTTCCATAACCCAATATAAACCTGCAGCCGTACGGATGCCGTACACTCCCCCGGCACAGCAATCACCTGTCGCTTCAAGATCGGAATCTCCTTCCATCAGCCGGACCCAGTCATTCAGCAAGACTCAAGCCGGACTAGGTTCATCGCTGAGCCCCACCGAAAGGGCACACCTACCTCGCTCGGCGTCTTCGACATCTTATCTCCATAAACATCGCCGGAGTCCCTCCTTCTCCAACCCGACTGCATCCACTTCGGATTCGCCTACGGTTCAGCGTGATGGCCCATCCCCAAAGGAAGATGCCGCGTTGAGGAGCGGGACCGACGTCCCGAGTCGGCTCGACACTACCGGTAGCCTCCGCCAACCGCCCCCTCCGTCGAACGATTCGTTGCTACCGACAGGTGCGCTGATGTCGCCACCCGACTCGTCTCAAAACTCCAGCGATGACGAGGAAAGTTCGCGAAGGAGAAAAGGCCGACAGCTGGAGAATCTGGCCGAACTGCAAGCGGCGATACGGATCATCGAACAACATCGGGAGAGTTCACCGAATCGGGTCAACGAAGTGGCACGGAAGACTAGAATTGCTTTGGGGCTGGTGGTACCTTTGAAAGACGCATCAGACGAGCAATCTAAGACTCGGAGTTTGTCGCAGCCGCCCCTGTCCAAGGAAGCTCGGAAAATTTCCCATTCACGATCTTCGACCGAGGGTTCTGCTTTGCTGCTGGACCTCAACGGTACCAAACTGGGGAGAGAAACCGATTCCAGCGAACCGGAAGAAGAGGACGATGATGCCCGAGTAAAAGCAACGATGGTCCGGAAGAAGTCAGGTGAGCTGGTCAGACCGGCTTTGAGACCATCGTTCTCGAGACGACGCCCTTCGAGCATGCCCGGCACTCCGACCTACTCCAAAGCCGTTCACTTTGACTCCCAACTGGAACATGTCCGCCACTTTCTGCAGGTGGACAAACCGCTTGCGGTTAGTGCTGGCTCTTCGCCCGTGGAAGCTTACGAGGGTGAGATGGAGTTCCCCTTCGGCGGCGAGGAGATATTCCGGCCACGGGCTTCTGCTTTTGAGTGGGAGATCCGCCTCCCCAACTTCCCACGCGATACCTTTGAGAGAAAGTCGAAGCCTGTCCGAGTCGAACGAGTTCACCTGTCTGCCGACAACAAAAACCTCATCGGGGTCGTGGCCGTTGCCAACCTGGCCTTCCACAAGCGTGTCGTGGCTCGTTTCACGCTCGATTGCTGGAAGACGACCTCGGAGGTTGTGGCTGAATTCAACAACGATGTTCGTCGGAAGCACATTCACGACGGTCACGATCGGTTCAACTTCACCATCAAGCTTGTCGATCTAGCTAATCTGGAGAATAAGACGATGTTCTTCTGCGTCCGATACAATGTGAACGGTCAAGAACTGTGGGACAACAACGACTTCATCAACTTCCAGGTCGATTTCACGAAGAAAGCGAGCTCCCAGAATGGCACGCAAGGATCTGGCATCCGATCATCGAATGCTCTCCCTCGCAGCAAGCCTTCACAGTCGAACCCATCCGGTCGACCTCGGTCGATGCCCACCTTTGATGACTTCACACACGGATTCGATTCAAAGTACGACTTCGGTGCTTTCTCCCAATCTCCCACCAAGCTCATGGGCGACTCCCCCATCCGGTTGCGGAACGGCAAAGCGACGAGCAACATCATCCCAGATGCGCCGACAAAACGCAACAACCCAGCGACTCAAGCGTTTGGCAATCGGTACGATTTCGGAGCTTCACTAACCGCTGCTATCCAAGCATCGAGTACTCCAGCTGGGGACCGCAGCGGAGGGCCGGCCCAGGAAAGTTCCAAGGCGGAACCCAAGCGTGCGTCCTTTGAACCAAGGGACACTGCCCCTAAACGAGCCGCCGAAGTTCCCCAGGACTTGACCATTCACCAGAAAGATTCCGATTCCAATGGGAAAAAGTCGACCTCAATCCCAGGACCGGAAAGGGCTGTATCTGAGAGAGACTCACCGATCGCAGCGGCACTTTCGTCGAACAAGTCTTCCTTGCAGTCATCCTCGTATCACGAGTTATTGGACAAGTACTGCTTCGTAAGTTCCCGTGGTCGCACCACATCCAACTACGTGTTCAAGACTAACAACTTTTGTAGTTCGGATCTGGAAAGTCGTCTCCACCACTCCAGAAAGCCAAGTTGGCTCAAGTCGATGGCGTCAACGATGATGCTTCAGGTTCGGAGCACTATCGTGGCGTACCCAAGACATCTGGATCTTCGCATCCTTCTGCTCCAGCTGAGGCTTCACCGCTGGTCGAGGAAAACCGGGTATCCTCCCGAAGTGATAGTCCTCATGTGTCACGCTCTGCGTCTCCTGCCTTTGGTTCCGGAACGTCGTCGCCTGCGTCGTTCGGGTACCCTTACCATCAATCGACGCCTAATGGCTTCTTCCCGGAGACGCAAGCGGCAACAGCCATCCGTGGTTAAGCAAGCTTGCACATCACTTTGCATTCTCGATGGCTTATGTATAAAGTTGGGTGTGAAGTTACCCGGTGGTCTTTACCTTTTGTTCTACGGCTACTCGACTTGATTCGAACACCTGAGGCTGGGGGAGGGTTACGAAATTGACTGTTCTGTTCTACACGGTCATGACAGTGTATGATGATAATACGGAAGTACAAAATGGTAGTGGGAGGAATCGAATTTGTGTTGTCGACGCCTCTGCCACCACGGATGTGATCACCGGGTCGGGCTTCTTGATTCGTGCATTTCTGCCGGCTTGCGTGTTGTACTTCGAGCGCTCCAGCATGGTTGTTTCTCTACTTTCTGGCGTTGCCTGGTCTGGGGCTTAGTCTCGCCTCACTCATGGACAATGGGTCATGGTTGCGTGTGTGTTTGACTCGACGGCAAACGGCCGTATGGAACGGCGGCATCAGCGGCTCTTTCCAATTTGGCTATCAAAAGCTTGCTAGGGACCATTGCTAGAGCTACTTGCTGCATTAGTACCAAAGTGTGTGTTTTGTTTTCAGGGTCTTTTCAGGGTCTTTCGAGAGTCCAGAGCTACTGTACGTTGGGGGACGGACCGGGGAAAATTGTCCATACGTTAGGCGGCACAGTGGATGGTATAGAGCCCGATCAGCACCAAAGTTACTCTCCTAATTTGATGTTACGTTATGAGAAAGTGGAAAGAGAACAGATCCAATGCTCTATCCTTCGGAATTGAGCTCCAATCCACTCGTATATGTTTGTTGAGGAGTTTATTCTTGCCGGCATGAAGTAGCTCTGCATGTGAGACGCAAGCCTCATGTACCCCACAAACCCAAAACAGCCCCACCACACCTGCAGCAAACCATGCAGCACCGCCAAGAACCAAGAGCACGCTAGAGGTAAGAGACAGGCTCGTGGCTGGTGTACATCCCCTAACCGGATTTGGGACGGGCAACCTGACATCCGGCAAGAAGCCGTCCCCACACGATACATCATTACGTTAACGGTAAGGTACCTTATTCGGGCCGACCAACACACAGCTCTCCACCACCACCACCACCACAGCAACCACAACACCAACACGAACAATGGCCCCCTCAAGAGCAACCTTGACCTTCCTAGCCCGGGCTCTCACCCGTCCCCTCACCGCACCTCCGTGCCCATCCACCCGACCACCCCAACCCCGACTTTCCTCCACCTTCCCCGCCGCTGCCACCGTCCCGTCCCGCTGCAGGCGGCGCTGCAGGCGGAACTTCTCCACAATCCCAACGACCCCGCCCTCCTCGGCCGACCGTGCCCGCGACTCCAAGCCCGCCCCTGCCGCCCCCGCCGCCAACGACGCCGATGGCAGTGGGCCCGAACCACCAGACCATCTGTCCGCGGGGGAGCGGGCGGTGTTTGACAAGGTCAAGCGGGAGTTGCGACCGAGGTCGCTCGCGGTTCGTTCTCCCCCTTTTTCCCTGACACCCGCTTCTTTGGCTTTTTTTTGGGGCTTTGGCTTGGCTTTCGGCTTCGGCTTTGCCATCGACGCGATTCGTCATCGGCGTCGGTTCGGTGCGGCGGCGTTCGGTTCGCTCTCGCTCTCGCTCCCCTTTCCGGCGCCCGTCGTCGTCGTCGTCGTCGTCCTCGTCGTCGTCGTCGTCGTCCTCCGGCAGCTGCTTTTCGGCCGCTCTGTGACTTGCCTTGACTTGCCTTGACTTGCCTTGACTTGCCTTGACTTGACATGACTTGTGCAAGGCTAAGCTGACGGGATGACGGGACGGGGGTGTAGGTGCAAGACGTATCGGGCGGGTGCGGGTCCATGTACGCGATCGAGATCGAGTCGAGCCGGTTCGCGGGGCTGAGCGTGGTGCGGCAGCATCGGTTGGTGAATGAGGTGTTGAGAGAGGAAATTGCGGGGTGGCATGGGGTGCAGTTGAAGACGAGGGCTGCGTAGGGTGGGCTGGTCATGGCGTGAGGTGTTGGGCGGTGGGCGGTGGGTGGGGCTGAGAGAGGGAAGGGGGGGGGGGTGTGGAGAGGGCTGAGCAGCGTCAGGGTGTGTGGAGCTTACAGATAAGGTTGCGTGGGAGATATGGAGGGTGGAGGAGGGATGGCTTGTTTGTTCAGAGGGGATTGGACTTTGTTGTTTTGTGGGCTGGCCGGTTATTGATGGCAGGTTCTTGTACGTATGCATGGTATGAGAAACATCGGTGCGCAGCTGATCTCCCATCCGGGACCCTTTTCCAGGAATAATAACGCCGTGGAGTATGTGCCTAACGAACTAGAAGGGTTCCAAATGACGAGTACGCGAAGCAGTAGCATTGTGCCAATAATCCGAACAACTCCAAGGCAACCTAAAACTTCGCCTTCAATTCCGCGGCCCAACAACAGGACATTCCTCCACCCAAACCTCCACAACCCCACCCCCACCTCCATCCTCCACAACGCACGAACTCTCAAACGTCCTACCGTCCCGATCGAGTCTCTCCAGATGCTCCCGCGCCCTCATCACTTTCTCCGCCCTGATGACCTGATCCAGCTGACAGTCGCCCAGCTTTGCGGTCTGGCGCTCCAACACCCACCGACTCGCCTCGCGGTTCGCCAGATCCAGCACGGTGAACAGGCCCCGCGTGCGGACGGCCCTGGCGCGCGGGACCTTCTCGTTGCCATCGCCCCGCCGTGCTTCCCGCTCCAGCACAACGAACATCCGCCGCGGCAGCCACGCCTTGTCAGCCATCGGCCCGCGCGCACGACTCGGCGGCACGAGGACCCGCTCGACGGCCGTGGTGATTGTTCCACCGTTCGAGCAGATGGAGTGGGTTCGCATGCCGAGCGCGTCGATGGTCAGGGTGAATTCCATCGGGGCCAAGATGCGCACGGCGCCGCGCTCGCGGTGGACGTCGGTGGCGGCGATGGCGTTGGCTTGGGCGAGGGACCAGTAGGGGCCGTCGGTCGTGTGGGGGACGGTGGTGGGGTCTTCGTCGTGGAGGTATTCTTTGCGGGTTATGTTGTAGGCCCAGAGGAGCTCGGGGGGCGGTGATGCGCGGTCTGGGGGGGTTGTGGTGGCGGTGGCGTTGGCTTCGTCTTCGGAGACGTGTGTGTCGGCGTTGTCGGCTTCTTCGGACGCCGTTTTGCGGAGTTGCGTCGGTAGGGTTTTGCGGGCGTAGGTTGGCCTTGGGGGTGGTGGCTGGGACTTTTCTGGTATGTCGGGTGTCTTTTGCAGAGCTGACAATCCGAAGGATGAGGTGGGTTCGACTGCCTGGTTTTCATCTTCGTCTTCATCGCTGCTGATTGACTCTTCACTCTCCTGGTGGACTGGAGTACCGGCAGTGAAGGTTTCTGGTGTGCTAGTCTGCTCTGGTTCAGGTCCTAAGCTGCTCTGTGGCTGCTGGAACGTAGCTAATGTCGCTTTGAGGTTGTTGTAATACTCGTCCTTCGCAGCTCTGTCTCTCATCACGTGGCTCTTCGCCTTGTCGTCCCTTCTCGGCTGTGCGGTCTTCATGTTCCCGTTGCTTGTCGGACGCTCATCATGATCCTTCGGAACGAACGGCTTTGAAAGTCCACCGCTCCTGGCTGTGTCGTTGTCATCTTGCAAACCTTGTGCGTGTGATATCAAGTCAGGCGTGCAGAGTGCGCGAAGGCCCATTGGCTGCTTCTGCCTGCTCTCAGCTCCATCGTTGTCTTCGCTCTCAGTGGGACTGCTTTTTGACTGCCGACCAACGATGTAGTCCTGGACCCCCACTTGCTGACTCTGCGCTTGCAACAGCTTTCTCTCCGCCAGTTTCTTCAATCGCCATCTTTTGTTGGACTCTCTCTTTCGGCTCGTCCGCTCCTCTGACGTCTTGGTTGGTCGTCGTCCTTGTGCTTGTACCTCAGCGTCGTGCGGACTCGACATATCCTCGACGCTTGAAGGATTTGAGCCAAGCGTGGATTGGCTGTTTCTGACGCTCTGATCAATCGAGCGCGCTTTCTTATGGAGACTTCGATCAATCCCATCTTGCGCGTCCGCCTCTTCAGCACGCCTCTTCAGCGCAGTACATTCGGCTTGAACGCGCCGGGCCTCCGCCTCCGCCTCCAGTATCATCTTCTCAGCTAAAGCCGCTTGCAAATTCTCATTGGCGCGATGAAGTTGGCTATCAAGGGCACTCAAGTGTGCTGAAGGCGTGCGATTTCCGACCAGGGCTTCATCCCCACTGGAACTTAGCCCCAACGCCACGCTCGCCTGACCGCTATCGGAAGTCTTGGACGAACGCTCTTCAACAAGCTCAGGCCTTTCCCCCGCCCCGTTTTGCGCCTGACGACTTCGCGACCTCTCGGCTGCGGCCTGTCTCGCACCACGCTCCCGCGCCAAACCAGACCGTACTGCATCGTCGCTGCTGCTATCTTCAACCTTGATCCGGACAAGTGGCGGACCCGCGATCTTCGCCGCCTTCGCCCTCTTCTCTTCGTCGATTTTGTTCCGTACGATGCGTCGCACCGCTTCCTCGGCGGCTTTCTTCCGCAGTGATGCCAGCTTCTCGGCCTCTTTCTTTCTCTTCGCCTCCGTGGCGACGTCCATCCTTTCCCGGCCTTCTCCTTCCCTACGCGCTGGAATTGTCCGCGCCTCTGCTGCCATTGGTGCCTCTTCGTTTTTCGCCGGTCGAGCATTCTTTCTGGTTCTCTCCTGATTGGCAGCCGTCGCTATCTGCGCGTTCCTCGTCTCTCTCACTAAGCTCGCCTGTCTGTTCGCCTCCTGTTCCTTGCGTAGTCGGAATTCTTCTCTCTCACGCTTTGCCTTGGTTCTACTAGCCAGGTCTGCAATCAGACGTTCCTGCGCCAGCCTCAGCTGCTCTGAATCATCCTTCGGATTCACTCTGACGCCATCAGCTTCCCTATGCGATGCTTTCGGCCTCACTTCATCTTTCCCATCGCTCGCTCGTGCGGATCGAGATCTCTCACGCTCTTCCTTGCTTCTACTAGCCAAATCTGCAAACAGACGTTCCTGCACCAGCCTAAGCTGCTCTGGATCATCTTTCGAACCCATTCTGATGCCATCAGCTTCATTACGCGATGCTGTCAGCCTCACGTCCTCTTTCCAATCGCTCCCTCGTGCCGAACGAGCTCTCTCAATCGCCCCACGCTTGCGAGCGTCAACTTCACCCTGCCACCGCGGCAGCACCAAGGTAGATTTACCACGTGTCCGCATCGACTCTTCCGCCTCTTTCTTTACGACATCCAAAAGACCACGCGCGCCATCATCCAACATAACCGGCTCCTTGTCCCGGTGAGCATCCCGATCGGCCACCTGAACCGTCCGGCCCTCAGCTCTCCCGTCCGGCGCGCGCGAAAGACGGCTCCTGAACAGGGCATTCACCTCCTCCATCGCCGCATCCTCCGCTGCGTTCTCGCTCACGGCCTTTCGAGCTCCTCCGTCCTGCGTCCTCAACACGCCAGACTTGCCAGCTTCGACGTGGTCTTCGAACAGGTGGTCGAAAGGAATGTGGTGTCTACGATCCTCACGGAGTCCCAGGCCGGGAGGCGTCTCGTTGGCGGAGGCGTCGGCCGCGAAGCTGAAACTACCGTAACCCTCGTCAATGGGCACGGCTTTCTCCACGGAGCTGCCGTCGTGGCGCTCCCGTGCCCGCCGTGTCGTGTCTCCTCCTGAGGTTCCAGCGCGTACGGCCCCGGCTGGGACTTTGCTGTCGCCATCGCTGTCCGTCCGTCTACCGCTGTCTTGGTCGCCTTCGACCCTCCCCAGCACGGCGACGTCGGCGTCCACAGCGATCGCTTCGCGACGCCTTCCCCACTCGATATCGACCTCTCTCCCATCACCGCTCCCACCTCTTCCGACTTCCCCAAGTCCATCTCTGCGCATCTGACCTGGCGGCTCGGGCATCAGCGACGCCGTCGCGAAAGACATCGCCCCAGTCGACTGAGGAGCCGCGACACGAATCTCAGTTCTTGGAACAGAAGGCGATGAGGGCCGGACGAGATAGTCTCTAATCGGAATTTGCGGACGAGGACGCGATGGAGGGAACGGGAGAGGAAGCCTTCCGTCCGCGCGGCGCAGGAGAGTCGTCGGTGCTGCCACGTCCACGTCCATTTCCACGTCCGGGGTGGCGGTCTCGAGGGGAATGGAGGAAGCAGAGCGGAGCCGAGACGAGGCGAGACGTTGCGGATCGTGTGTGCGGAGTCGAGGATTGGGTTTGGGAAGGAGGGAGGGGGGGGGGGGCGGAGTGTGTGTGCTCGATGTTGCGTGTGGGACGAGGAGACGGGGGCAAGACGGGCGCGAAGGTGAGCGTTCGTTCAATCGAGTCGAGGTGCGGAGGTAACGTGGGTGGAGGAGAAAGCAGTGAGTCGTCAGTGAGTTGTACGCCGTCTGCGCTCGCCCGACCTCAGCCCGCTCGCTTCGCAGCGTCTTCGATCGCGTGCTGTACTGTTGGGTGAGTTTGGTTGGGCCGGGGGGTGAGTGGGTGGGGTGAGGGCGGGGGTCGGGATGATATCTGTGATGCGGCGGTGGTCAGGTGAGGGGACACGTCTTGGCGGTGGTGGGAGGAGATGGGAGTGGGGAGTGGGGAGATGTGAGTGTGGAGTGGGATGTGGGAGGAGTGAGTGAGGTGGTGAGTGGGTTCGGAAGGTCAGGCAAGGTCGATGACAAGGTGACGTGGGGGTTAGGGCTTTCGGTGAGGTTTGTGTGTGCTTCGGTGCGAGGTTCTCGGGGGGCGTTGGGCTGTAAGAAATACCCTAGGTAGGTAGATAGGACAGGTATATTTAGCGCGCGAGAATGATGAGGTTGTGTGTTGATGATTGAAGGAGCTATCTGTATAGCGATCGATTGATCAATGTGACTGTATGTAGCCGAGCATCAAGAGAGGGTGGTGTAAGATTCTCTCTAAGTGAGTGGGATCTGCGATCTGGATGGGACTGGGTGCTGGTGCTGGTGGAGGTGCTCTCACGGCGGTTGGGGGGAACGTTTTTCGGGGATTGGTACGAGGTGAGGTTCAGCACAGTCACTCGATCGGGCGGCACGTAAGGTACACCAGTAGGACAGAGGCAGTGCAAAGATACAAGGGACAGTATCACAGGCACGAGAGGAGTAGCCACGATCGCAGTCCACGTAGACGGAGTGAGCGTTCTCGATTGCTATCAAAGGTCTGCAACCCTATGCATACCACGCAGAGACCGAAGCACGAGAGCTGAACCCTGCCATCCGCTGTGAATCGTCACGAAGCAGACAGAGAGCTGAGTCAACAAACAGACAGAGAGACAGGCAGAGCACAGCACAGAACAGCCCAGACAACACAGCACAGCACAGCACGAGCCAGACTACCTCCCCTCCCCCTGCACCGAGTCACCCCTCACTCATCTCTCGGATCGACATAAACCGGATACACAATATCGATCGGCAAAGATCCCTCCTCACCCGGCGCCCCCCGCTTCACCGACGACACAGAAGAAACGGAAGCGATGCTCTTGGCGTCGTCGTCGTCGTCTTTGCCTCTGACGTGCTCCCCCTACGAGTCGTGAGGAGTCAGTCAGTAAGTGAGCGGATGTACATAAGCGAGTTCTGTAGGAATGGTGATGCCTGGATCTAAGGGGGAGAAAGGGGGAATGCCTTACGTCCTTCTGCGCGGCAATCTCCTCATCCAGGAGGAACATATCGTCGCCGTCGTCGTCGTCGTCGGGACGTGCGGCGGCGGACAGGCGGGGGGCGGGAGGGGGCGCGGGGGCGGGGGTGGCCTCTTTGGCGGGCTCCGCGCGGAGAGAGAGTGAGGTGGGGGCGGAGGCAGAGATGGGGTGGGCGGCGGTGGTGTTCTTGCTGGTTAGCTAGGCATGATCTTAGGGTAGGAATACTATGCTCACCTGGCGCTCTCCCTCCTTGCCGGTGGCCTCCTCCTTCGCGTCGGCGACGGCGAGCTTGGCGGCGTTGGCCGCGGGGTCCTGCTCGTGGGGAGGGGAGGTCTCCTTGGTAGGCCACGGCATGGCGTGGACTGTTGGTGGTGGGTGGGGGTTCGGTGGTGGTGTGGAGCTGGGTGGGACGGCGACGTTATCGATCTGGAAGTGCACCCGCTTTGGAGATCGTGGTTTCTTACTGGTAGGACTACGGAGGCTGCTGTGAAGGGCGGCACTGGAGGACGGAGGAGAGCGTGTTGGTGTGCTTGATGATAGGCGTGGTGGGTTCGTGGTCGAGGTAGACAGGCGTTGAGGTTTGGTGGAAGTTCTGTAAGTGAGAGGAGTGATTTGTGGGACAGTGCGTGTCAAGTGGTCAGGTGGGGCGTTGACGAGTGACTCGGGTTTTTGCGGGACGGAGTGCGTTTCAAGATTTGGGTTTGTGGGCTCGGCGCTGTGATCACTGCTGTCTAGCAATGGGAGGAAATGTGGTGTGAAGAGACCTTGGAACTCAAGTTCACGCTGATGCGTAAAAGACTGGTCGTTGGGGTGACGATGCGTGGGTTGACAGGCTTTCGTGTTCGGTCTGTGCTCTTGCATATGGTTGCCTTGTAGAAGAAATCCAGGACTTGACTTCGACAGGCTTGACACGGGGTTCCTTTCAAATTTGAGAGCTGACATTTCGCCATGTGAATTATATGAGTCTTGGCGAAGGGCTAAGTTTTCCCCTCTCTTGTCCTTGACACCACCCATACGAACATCTTTTTGTACAGCACCTAACCTAGACATGGAAGCTTCTTGAAGACTTCTTGACAATTCGCTATGTCTACTATTCACATGATATGGCTGGTATCCCGAGTTCTTTTCTTGCATGGAAGATGGACCCTCAAAAAAGGTGTGGGATGCAGCCAGTGTGTCTGCTCCGTTGCCTCCAGCACCGATGTCCTTGGTCTTGGAGTTAATCTTCTTCACAGGCTTCTCGATGATATCCCTAAAACTTCTCTCAAAGTGTCGGTATTCCTCCTCTTTCTGTGCCCTAAATCTAGCGATCTCATCATCCAGCATCTTTCTCTTTCTGTCCAAGATCTCCACAATATGCCGGGCCTCCGTGTCCATATACCCTGTTGTCGCTTCCATTGCCATGTGGATTCGCTCTGCTCCAGCTCTTGTACCCTTCTGTTGGGTCTTTGTCTCTGTCTCACTATCATTAAGTTTACTCTCTTGTCTCCCTGGTGTACAAATTATCGATGCCGCAACGGTAACCTTTCCCATATATACATTTCCTCACAGTAACGTCCAAAATCGAGTCATTTGTTGTCTCAGTGGAAGACGCATGACACCAGTCAACATCATGGCTGTCAGATGCAGTGTTTTGATGCATGTAACAAGCATGGTAGTAGTGGTGTTCATCAGAGTGCCTGGGCTGGTTCTAGATCTATATCGCATGAAGTCGGATATACCTTGTTCCGAGACACTAGGGCAATTTCATCCCGTCCCATGATAATTGACGAAAAAGATGTTATTACCTACTATAAAAATCAAAATATAGCAAGAATTTATGTATTGAGCTATAATTAATCAAAAGTTCTCTATAGTAATGTTGTTGGTGTTCCATGTACAATTAGTATTCCTATCTCACAGTGTTTCTACGTTAACAACACACAGCCAGTATTTTGAATCTATAGATTCTGTTGTTAACTACCTTATCTTATCAATCAACGCCTTGATCAAGAACATACATCTTGTATACAGAACTGCAAGGGTCTAATCTACAATACATAAGAAGAGCAGAAGACCAATGTCATGTGGGTAAGAAGTGCTAGAGCATCAAGAATCACGACGCTGAAACGGTCTCTCATATTGTCATCACAGGGCCAGTCACAAGATCTGACAAATCAGTCAAAAATTCCATGAAAATGCGTCTAGGGCTGTGCCTGAGTCTATCTACAATGCTACGCTATTTTGGCGGATACGAGCCCTTCAGAAGGCTAAACCCATGTTCTTCGACAAAACCTCAGATGTTTAATCCAGCTTCAAGCCTTCGCTCTCTTCAAGGTGAACCTCCGCTACAGGCCCATCATCCTCCTCGTCCACCAACAGCGGCGGTGGGATGTCGTCCACCGGGGTGCCCATGCGACTCTGGGGCGTGCCGGCGAATCCGCTAATCGTGCCCTGATCCTCGCCAAAGTCCGCGAGGATCCGGTTGCCCTCTTCGCTGAGCCCGCCGATGGACGATCCACCCGCGGCTCGGTCGCTCGCACCGTCGAAAAGGCCTTCCTCGGGAGCCAGGTCGGAGCCAGGGGGAGCAGTGATGATCTGAGACATACCCATGCCTTCCATCCTCAAGTTATCAAACGACCACGATGGACGGTCGTAGATCGTCAATGGTCCATGGTCGAGGCCGGCGATCCCCTCGTCGTCCTCCATGTCCATACCTTCCAGTGTCTGCTCACCTGTCGCGGTGTAATAGCTAGGCAGCTCCGCGTCAGCCTCCCCGTTCCTCACTTGGCTCTCGGCCGCCGAACCACCACCTCCCGCTTGGTGAGCCGCTCCGACTCCGAGTAAAGCGCTCGACGACCCATTGCGGGAGAAGTCGCCGAGACGCCCCCCTTCCCCCGCCGGTGATGGGGCGCGGGAAGCCGTTGGCGAATCCGAGTCTGGATTGTTGGCTCCAGTGACGATCTGCTCGAGGAACGGGCCGCCCAAGTAATGGTCCGAGCGGCGGCGATAGAAGAGAAGATACGCAGCTGACGTTACCACGAGTTCTGGATTTTGCTTGGGATACACGGACGAATCTAAGCGTCATGTCAGTTACGCAAGAGTGAGTGTCTCGTCGAATGGAGAACCATACCGTTGTACTCGTACCACCGCCCATCAACGAAGTTTCGAGCGAAAGCCGTGTAATGACCACCACCTAACCCACCGTAATGGTTGTCAACCGCAAACAGATCATAAATCGGACTTTTCCCCTCTTCTTGCGATGCAACTCGTCTGGTGAGATCTAAACCTTCGACCGGAAAATCTACCATCACATCGATTTTATCCCTGAATCCTCGATTCGCGCTAAATCGCTTGAGGTGTATGACTAGAATATCTGGGGATTTCCAGAGCTCAAAGGTCTTGCTGGCTCGCCGATGTTCTTTGCATCTGGGGCAGTACCACGCATCATTTTCGGAAAGGATCTCTTCTCTGCCAAACTCATCCAAGCAGTCACCCAAGCTGACACCCTTTTTCCGCCGTTGATTCCGTAGTTGACGTCGCTTAGTCAGTTCTGGATCGGGGACTGTTTGAAGCCTATCCCAGGTAGGAGCACCACGCATCGCGTTTTCAGACTCCGTGCCTCCGAATATCGATTCAAAAGTATCTAGAGTCCAATCAAGGACGATTCCTTCGCCGAGACCGATCAAGGGCTTGGGGACTGCCTCGCCAGCACCGTGAGTCATGGCCGACTGCTTGCCTTTGGCTGAGTAGGTGATAAGTCCACGTTTGTTACGCGTTGTATTTCTTCTGGGTGTGTTGAAGGCATTGCTGCGGTGTCGGTAGATGTTCTCTATTGGCGGCAAACCGTCTGAATCACTATCCGCGTCAGGGTCGATCTGTGGAATTAGATCGTTCACAGGCTGCGGAGGGTCATCGATGTCTTCATCACTTGATGCGGAGCTATTGTCGTCTAAAAAGCGATGTTGATTCGTCGCTAGACGTGCTGACGGACGTGCTGGGGCTTTCCGAGGCTTTCGTGATTGTACTGTGGGGTAATCCTTGTTCTCGTCGAGCGAACTCCATCCAGTTGGTACCATTTCACCGCCAGAAAAGTACTTCATCTCGAACATGTTCTGGAGTTCAGGAGGAATAAAACTTCCCGGCTGCAATACACGTGGCAAAGAGTTCTGTTGCCGCTCACTAGCGGATCGCGAAACGGTCCCTTCGGCTTCCGCAGAGCTAGTATTGATTTCGGGATCCTGCATGGACACATCGACCATGCCGTCCTCGCCTTCGATAGAACGAGTCTTGATCTTAGAGTCTGACGCGGCATCATCCTCGTTCATGACAACCGTATCAGAATCTTCTTGGGTTGCAGAGGTATCGTCGGACCCATCTTCCCCTCTTAGGATGTCCAGAGTGGTCATAGTGTCCACTTTGGCAAGGACCTTACGAAGTATGGTGTCGTAGTCTTTAGTTTCTTGCCTACTGATGATGATGTAAGAAGGAAAACCAAACAAAGCACGTTGATGATATTTTGATGATCCATTTCTTGCAGTACGGTGGAAGATGGGGACAAGCATTCTTTCCGCAAGTGGAGACTCGCCTTCCGGAACGTCTTCTTCCTCGTCAGACTGGGAGTACGTGGTCAGTAAGGATCTGACCTTCTGACCTTTCTTCTTTGGAGGCGGATGATTGGTGGGGACGTCTTCCAGCTCGTAGACCGCGATATCATCGGCCGGCTGGATCGACTGATCAATAATCGTTCTGGACTCGTCAAACATTCTGTAGAACTTCGCCTTGTATATCTCTGCCATGACGGTCTTTTTAGGGTCCACGTTCATCTTCTTGGCGACATATTCCTTTAGCGTTCGAATGGTCGCATTCCTATCTATATCAACGGCAACACGAACCGGTCGTGAGTACAGCGGAAAGAAGCAGATTTCCTTGCTCCAGAGACTTTCGATTGGCAGTTGAAGGGTAAGGTTGTTGAAAGGGTCGAAGATGATACTAACTTTGTCGCACACAGGACACACCACTGTTGACTTGTACATCCCAGCAAAAAGATCGGTGATTACAGAGTCGTTGCGGGCTTTGTAGATATCCCAGCATCTATCGGCCATTTCTCGTAATGCCACAGGATTATTGACCATCTCATCTGTGGAATCTGGCTTCTCGATATAAGGCTTCTTGTATATGCGATTCAGGTCTTCTTGAAGTCCATCAAGTAGAAATCCTAGAAACTCTTGCGAGTCCTGTTGAGCGTAGCCGGAGAACGACGGCCCGTACCGACCAACAGTGGTCTTGAAATTGCGAGGGGCAAGTGACGATGGGGCATTGTCCCCGTAGATCTCGTGTAGGAGCATAGCATAGGCCTTGGCGACCTGCCCACCGTGGGCAAGTGGATTATCTGGATTGAGCTCCGCCTTGTAATCATCATCTATCGTCATGTTGTCAGCAATTTAAAGTACGTCTTGGTTAGAGGACGAAATCCGTACGGATAAAGTACTGCGTTAGCTCCTCAACGCTTCGAACGCATTGCAAAGCGGAGTTCATGTAACAAGTATTGCCAAGATTGCTTAGACCAGTCGTGCCCCGTGCCTTACCGTCCCTTCGTTGTCGGCCTCTGGTAAGCATACCTCCGGTCGAGGGAGCAGGACTAGATCTTCCACTCGGGGTGGTTGGCTTGGGCTTCAGCTTGTCCTGCACGGTTGTGGTACCATCCGTGGTAATGCTAATAGACACGCCGCTGCGATTTGAACCCTTCCCAACCACATCGGAAACCCATTCGCCACCCCCAGGTCCTCCGATCTGTTCTTCAAGTAGGAGGACCTCGTTACGGTTAAGACCAGCCAAGCCAATGCTGCTGTGTCCGTTATACTTCTCATTGGCGGTCTCGTCCCTCGCTTCAAGCGGCTCGCGCTCGGAACCGATTTGTAGAGAAACGAAGGTCTGCATGTCGAAGACTAATTTAGATCCGGCATCAACTACTGTCGCTGCCGCGGGGGCGGGCGAAACGCTTCTAGATTGTGCTGGCGTGATGATGCCGGTCTGCACGCTTTCCCCGAGTCCACCCAAGATCCTCCATACTCGGATCCTTGTCTTTAGATCGATGCCTACGAGTAGTTTCACACGTCTGAGGAAGGCATTGAATGGTTCATGCCTGCTTGCCAGCACTTTGACGGGCAGGGCATCCTCCTCTTTCGTGGATTTGACTGCCGAAGGGTTTTGGAGCTTCAGGATGGTGAATATCGGCGGATATAGCTCGTATTGGAGGTTCTCTCCCTCACCCGAAAGGTCGGTGTTGTGGACATACCGGATTATAGTAGGTGATCCATCTGCAATACCGTACCACCGAATTATGAGGTCCCAAGCCTCTTGTGGTAAGACTTCGAAATCCGCCCCCATCGTTAGGCCGAGTGTAAGTGGCGTGAAGCGTTCTCCGGCTTCATCTCTAAATATGCCTACTGAGGTATCCGTGACGAGGTTCAAGCCAGAGTTGTCGACAGGCCCTATGTCTCCTTCTGTAGCACTTTTGTCGAATACTTCCTGATTTGGTTCCGAAACCCTCGCCAATACCCGTCCAAGCCATTTCCTAGACACGACAAAGCCTTTCTGTCCATCTCGCAGGGGTTGGTACGAAAGTTCCTGGACCTTAGCAACCTGCTCATCAATAGTAGGCTGGCTTCCGGCAAGTTGCGACGGTCCAGTTGGAGTTGTACCGCTTCGTGGGGTAAGGTACGAGCTCTCTGAGCCCAACGTTCCATCCGAGCCAGATGTTGTACTGCCAGTCTTCACACGTGGCTTATGCTCGTGAGCAAACATATCCACAGAGACTTCTCTTTTATGTCTTGAACCACTACGTTCGGAATCAGAGGTAGGCTGAGCGGGATCACTGGATGGTTCGGGAGGTATTGCCTCCAACTCGGACGCAGGCCTCTTCAGCGCTGGTGAAGACGACCAATCTGGGAGTGGACGGTCATCGTCATCTGCCACTGAGGAGTCCCGACTTGCCAAAGGTCTTCTCTCATCTTCTAAGACTGCCATCCTCCGGGTTTCAAGCCTCAATCCCGCATATGCCGAAGTCGGTGTACTTAAGGCAGCTGTAGACGACTCAAGAGTCGTAGATCTCCCACTTCTGGTCTCGCAGACTTCGTCGTGTATATGTAGAGGTAAATGTCGACGTGTCTGTGTAGGTGAAGGAGAGGAAGTTGCTAGACGAGGTGGTGATCTTGTCTGTTCGGTTTTGGAAGGAGCGACAACGGGTGACCGTGGTATACTGAGACCTTCTCCTTGTGGATCAAGAGTTCTGGTTGGCCGTGCGAGCTTCCGCTTCTTTGTTGAAGACGTTGTGAACGTGAGCTGCCACTGCAGCTCGTGAGGCTCTTGGGTGAAAGACAGATGGCCTTGCAGAATAATTCCGGAACTCAGCCGTGGTAGACCTTTTGTACTCTGTAAGAAGGCAAGTATTTATGGAGAGAAGGCAAAGCTCTATTCAACGAGGTCTATCTGGCTCATAGCGAAGGGCGGTTTACAGCAGTGAAAGTCTAGCTCCATAGATCCGTGTTCTGGTGATGTTCGCTTGTGACGTCCTCTCATTCTCGCCAGTGAATGAAATCCTAGCCTGGACAGTGCACTGGCACGCATCATTTGTAACTGCTATCTATGAGCTACAAGCCGAAAGTATGAGCATGTCCGGGGTTCTAACGGACTCCATGGAACTAAAGCCTACATAAACTGTTGGTGTAGATCCTCAGCATTGACATACATAACGGAAGATACCCGAAAAGCCGGATTGACGGACCCTCACTCCTTCCAGCGCCCCAGGTCAGAGTCCCGAATACTGTGGGAGGACTTCGTACAAGCCATCAGTCTGGCATTCTTCGACTATGGTTCTGCAAGACGAGCCGGACTAACCTAAGCTATATTGATATTGAAGACTTATACGGTGCTGTGGAGTTGCCACTTGGATATACTGCATTCAATATCTATATAACTCCCTATGTCATAGATGCGCGGTATAGTTCTCTTCCAAATGTATCTGCATATTCACCCAGCTTTGTGCTCACCACATTAACCTCTCTTTCCACTCAAGTTCACAGCACGTAGGCAAGGCATGCCAACACAACCATCAAGGCTCCACCAGTCCTTACTCCAGCGGCCCCGTTTCCCGTGGTCGATCCTGTCGAGCTGGGACCGCTAGAGCTCGCAGTCGTGCTCCCCGTTGTGGCCGCCGCGGCCACGGTTCCACCAGTGCTACCGGCGCTGGCTTGACTGCTACTACTCGCCGAGGGACTTGTACTTGCGCTTGTTGTGGTCACCGTCCCAGCGCCGCTGCTGCCGGAACTGGCAGTATAGTACAGACTGACATCTGTCCTGTTGCCAATCACATCCACCCCTGTCGTCGCGGAACCGTAATCGATGGAGGTGGACCCTAGGAAGCTGCCCAAAAAGTCGCTGAGACCCAACGTCGCGGAACTTCCGCAATAGGATGAAGATGCCGCGTTCACTACCGTGGTCGGGATATAGGTGTCCGGGGCAGCACCATGGAGACGAGCGCAATCCATGCATCTGTACGCCATCGCGACCAATCAGTTCAGAACTCAATGCCCCGGATCAGTTCGGGACGACAACTCAACTCACCCCGTGAAAGAATCCCAAAACGTGCTTTTGCAGAAGCAGCTCTGCTGATTGCCGGAGCTCATAGCGTGGCTAGAGCGGTTGCCCTCATACCCACAGTCATACTGTATTGCGGCTGCTTGATTGCAGGGGGCGTTCATATCAAGGGACTGCGAGGAGTTTCGTGGGAAGCAAACTTGCACAAGATAACTGTTCTGGCGGCCGAGCTGGGCGGTGGCGGAACTCGCAGAGCTACTATAGGTCTGAGTGGCACTGGCGCTAACGGTGGTGGTGATGAGGCCATTCGCACTACTTCCACCGTTCTGACGGACTTGAAGACCACGAGCAGATACTGACAGAGCAGAGCCAAGCAGTGTAAGATGTAGCGTGACCGACAAATGCATGGTGCTCTCTTTAAAAATTGAAGGAATTGAATAGGTGGTTCTTTTTGCCGGTGCTGGTGACTAGGGTATGTCTGCAACGAGCGAAAATTGCCAAGCAAGACAGAAAATGAATCGAAAGTTATACAGGTAACGATTGTATGAGTTCGCGAATGGTGCAGGACAGAGAGATAGTTATCATAAGGTAATTCAAGATGATGAAAGCGAAATAAGGAACCTAGCTAAAAGACCTTACGAGGCGTACATGAGGCTATTCAGGGGTCTCCAGTAATTTGACTAACGTTTACCGGGTTCGATGCCAAGGGAAGCTATAATTAGAATTGTAGCGCGTACGATGGCGGTCCACTTGCAGAAACTTGTATCCCTGTACGGGAGTACATACAATACCTTTGCTTTCCAAGGGCTTACAATATCATCGCTGCTGCACTGCGCTGCAATGGTGCACGAATGATGACCAATGTCCTGAAATAAGCAGGCAAGGTTGATGAGTGATGACTCTGCCTAAGGTATGCTGATGTCTTGCCACACAGTCGTTCTCCAGTCAAAGTAATATACAAACCCTACACAATCATGAACTGCGCCCCAGCAACGCAACAAACGCCAGCTGGTGGGTAACTCTCGTACAGGACGGGACTGCAGTCTCAAGATGGGATTACCGCCTGAGCTATCGCACTTCAATCTTATCTACTTCGTCTTTCGCTTCGGTCCATGTCTCCAGGTTCTTCTTGGCCCAGTCAAGATGACACCTTGCGTATGCGACCTGTAGGTGTTCTGTCAAAACGATTGCAGAAACAGGAGGGAAGCGTGGTAGAACCTACCATGTATCGTTTGAGGTCTTCCTCTTTTTCCTTCTGGAAACGCTTGAGGTCGTTGAGGACGCCAGCACTGGCGTCCTTGACGTCTTTCCCCGACACGCCCAGTGCTTGTTCGAGCTATACCGGAGTCAGCTTTCACGGGTGTGCCTACAGCGCTAGATTACACTACCTGAACAAGGCTTTCTCTGGTCTTGCCGATCTGGTCTCTTCGCGTCCTCTCAGGATCCACGTCAACAATGCCGTGGACGGCGTGGCTTATCCTCCCGAAAATTTTGTTTGTAACGAAGTTCCCGCTCTGGCTCTTGCGGTGGTTACTGCCGGGTGTGGTGGAATTATCTCCATTTTGACCCTGCTGATGGCCTTGTGCGACAGAAGGAGAGGAGGATGGAACTTCGCTGTGAGTAGGAGGGAAGTCTGAGTCGATCGAGACGGTGTCTTCATTGCTGCCCTCTCGCCTGATGTGGGCTGGTTGATTTACGTTGGCGTTCGTGGATGTTGCGGGCAAGGACTGTTTGGGTGGGCTACTAGGTGCGCCTGTGCTGCTCAGGTAGTGCTCGATCCTCTTAGCTTCGAGCTCGCTCTTCTCTAATGACTCCAACAGTGATCTCTTCTTGGCTAATTCATCCTTAGTCATATCTTCCTGTACCCTCTTCAGTACTCGATATCTGAGGACGCTTCGAACTACACCCGCAAATTGCGCGCTTTCCCGCATGGGTTCTGCGAAGCTGGCACCGAGCGAAGATGAAAGTTCTTCCGTCGCTATGTACGACGAGTCAACTGCTTGACCAATACGTTCGATAGCGGCAGCCAGTGTAGGTGACTGCTCGGATAAGGAAAAACCATTGTATCTGGCCCCGAGCTCGGCCAGATCGGTTGACAGTGAGGAAAGATGGGTCAATGTCCGCCGATTGACTTTCTCAACGTTGCCTTGTAAGAGAAGTTCAAGCTCGCGCGTTGATGCTTCAAAATGGGAGAAGTACGGGTCGAGGTCTTGTTCGGATAGATTCTGTGAAGTTGGTGGAAAGCGTCCGAAGATCTGGGGACCTGATATTGTGTGTGCTGCAGACGATGCCATTGTCGAGTATTCTGATGGAGAAGTTGGAGTCCCGCTGGAGGAGGTGCTTGTCGCCGACTTTAATTTGGCAGACGATGAGGGTATTGGAAGCCAGTTGTGAGCCGGTGTTGGATTGGAGGGGTCCAGAGGAGGGGCTTTCATGTTGCTCTTGGGAATTGAAGCAACTGGGTGTGAATGTAGTACTTCGCTCTACGGTATGTCAGCATCGCTTACACTCAGACAAGCAGTAGACATGGTATTGTGGGTGCTCCACCGTACCCAGCTCGCGTTCGGATCCAGGAACCTCCACCACACTCCGTCCTCCCTGACTTCCTTCATCTTCCGACACCGGTTAAGGAAAACGCTGAGCATCCTCTTCCTCAAATCGATTATGCCCATATCTTCCTTCGCTTTGGTGGGTTTGGCGGCGTAGTCTGCCATCGAGTGTTTTTCGGGTATCGGAGGAATAATGAGGGTAGGATGGAGATTAACTAGCGTTGCACGGAGAGAGCTGAACTCAGAATACCGCCGATGAACCTCAAGATCCTGATGACTGTGAGCGTTGGATACTGAAATATACCGCTGACACCCATACTCCTGTCTTGATTGTGTATGAGATATATTTCCCCCCTCCCGCATGGTCTTTGCCAGCATCGGTTATGATGATTGGAAGGTCTGGATTTTCGTATAGTATCTGCTCGATTCGACTGTCATAGACGCCCTTCTTGCGCGGAAAACTTCCACTCCTCCTGCGGCTTGGGTAATCTCCATCGTCATAGTCATCGCTAAGGTCTCGAGGCCGGGAAACGAATTCGGGAGGCTCGTTGGCTGTTGAGGAATTGGTGGAGGTGGGGGTGGAGGGGCGTTCAAATCCTATTTGGCGCCGGTCAGTAACTTCATTCCTCAATTGTGGAGTTTGGACGTCAGATTTTTCGCGATATCACAACTTACGGGAGGTTGGGGAGCTTGGATTGACTGTATTTGAGGTTGGGGAATCACGGCGGTCGAAGGACCCGTAAGGGTTGTTGTCCTCGTCATTCCACATTATTCTGACCGGCTCGAACCCACTCCCGAAGCTTTGATAACGTTAAGACTCCAATAAGACTAGATTCTTATTCGATAGCTCATTGACGCTTGTGGTAAATTTAATGGTCCTTGGTTCATTCAGATTGGTGATATGTATCCGGCTGAGGTGACGACTACAAGCTACGCCAGCCGGAATTTACCGCTCTTATCCTCATCGTGGTCAAAATGCTCAGGCTGCTTCACGGCTTTCGTTTGGAGTAGCTAATATCTTTTCAAACCTACCAATCCGGTAAAGTAGACACTTCCTTTGCTATGTTCCTCGTTTCGACCAAGCTTGCGTGCTCACGGATAGTGTGCTCATGCAAACCTGTTATTTACACCTCCTTGATTACTGCAAACTGGTTACCTTCCGTCTATCATGGCGTGTCTCCTCTCATTCTCGAGCCTAAGTCTTACAGGGTGTCTTTACTCATTCTCGCGTTCCATTTCTTCCGTACTCGATTCCAATCTCATATTTGGAATGCTGAATTATCTATGTCTTTCCATCATCAGAGTCTTCTAATCGTGCTTGTGATGAACCTGTGTTGGGCTGCATATCCCATCAATCGCCGTTGACATGCTTCGATCCGAAGCTCCGCTCGTGCTTGCGGCTAGGGCTCTTTGTTGGTCGTGGAAGCCACTGGATCAAGTGTTCCCACTACCTCCAGAAGACGCCATGTCGCTAGCCCCATTTCGATGTCCTCGAGGTACTTCACCGAAAGGACTGTGGATCCGAAGTGCATCATGCCAGTCAGGTGTGCCGTCAGACTGTAGACTACTTACCAGTGAGGTGATATTCGTTGGACTTGCTGAAGGTCCTCTTCCATTAGGGCTGGATGAAGAATCGCTCACATGTGACGAGTCATACCTCGCTTGAGAGCTGATTGATGGAAAGGTCATCTCCGAAGCTTCGGAGCTCCGAGACCCTCCATTGTCACCCTGTGTTGATGCACTCGCGGATCCATGGAACGAAGGGTGGCTAGGTCTGATGGTCTCTGAACTGTCATCTGTACCACTTGTGACGACACTGACGTCTGCGAGGGTTACCAAGTATTAGAACAATCCGAAGAACTACCCGGAGCGAGATGACGTCTGGCTTCTGTGGGTGGGTTAAACAGAAGCAAGAGTCAATTAAGACTTACTACGTGAAAGCCCCGTTCGAACCTGGGAACGACTGCGAGATCTGCTAGGCCGGAGATCTCGTATAGCATCTCTTCCACGTCGGTCGTCTCTACTACTTGCCCCTATATTCCTGCGGCCCTGGGGTACAGCAGAAGAGCGACTGCGAGATCTACTGTGCCGAAGAGTTTCTGTAGACCCTCTTCCATTTCGGTCGTCTCTATAATAATTGTCCCCTGTATTTCGTCTCTTCTGAATGACAGGTGGTGGAGAAGGTGGAGGAGAAGGTGGAACTGGTTCACGCAGAGCCGGCCGCAGGGGCGCCTTGGGAGTCCCGCGCCGAGCGGCACGCCTGGGGCGTGTTACAATGTCTTGTGGATGGCCTATGTCAGTTCCACAAACGCTTTCCGTCGACGACGTTATTTCGCTGGTCAACTGATGTGGTCGGGTAATCTCACCACGGTCATCATTACGGCCAGATCTTGAGACGTGGCGATTGCCTCCTCTGGTAACCATCTGATGTCTGCGGTCGGGAAACTGCGAATTTGTTCGAGGCGAATGGGTGGTGCCTGAATGTCTTCCCCTATCCAACCCACCCCTATGGACTGGATGGTCCTGATTCCTCATATACAACCAGTATATCAACCATAGTCCTACACCAATCAGCAGCACTCCAGGGATTACAGTCAATGGAACAATAATGCTTGCTGCAGTCCCTGCTGAATCGCCTCCTGTCGGAGGTACTATAACGGGGATCCAGCTCGGAGTGTCATTAGGTGGATTGGGCGGTTCCGAAGACGCTTGCCGATGCTGCAAAGACTTGTATCGTACAGACAACAGAGCCATTCTGCTTTCGGGACCGAAGCGGATGAGGGTCAATGACCTTCAGGTTCGTTCTCACAGCTTCGTGGTTCAATGATACACTACACCAATTCGTGATAATGAGTAGAAAATGGTTCGGGTGCTCGAAGAAAAGAGAAATGGAAGGGTATCATGCCCAGGTAGTTCCATTTGTTTGATTTGCTGTCAGTCTGACAACTCAATAGGCCGCAGCCCTGCGCTGACGATGCAAACATGTCTATATGGACTATCGATCTAGGGGACCTGGAAGATGTATTCAGTTCAATGCTGGTTCAACTTTGGCCCAACAACTAGCCAGCTTGATGAACGGAATGAAGTTGGAGCAAAATAGCAATCGCAGTAATGTTACAGAGGGAGACTCATATCTGCTGGCATGGAGTGAAAGAACAATCTTGTGACGTTCAAGTACCCTAGTACTACTCGCCAACAACTATATCAGCTTCGAAATTCAATCTTGTGGCACCCTGCAAGATGCCGATCCCACCTTCTCGAATGATTGTACATCTCCCATGACATCTGATCGGTCCAATCGTCCTGTACTTTACATGTAGCCTTCCGCAGTAGGATGGTGACGCAAACTCCTTATTCGATGCCCAACCGTCTCATTCCTGCTTTCGACGTGGGTGGTGGAGGATGAGGGTAAACATGTTCCTGTCAGTTGTTCAGATTACAATCGATGAATCCAAAAGACGGGAGGTGCGATATAAAGGACTGGTCGTGAATCGGATCGTGATCAGAAATGATTGCTTACCATGTCATCACTATCATCGTCATCAACCAAAGCATTGTGAGAAGCAGGAGCCTTGACGACCTCCATGCGCACCGGAAGAACAGACGGTCCCGCTCGATTGACTAGCTCACGACCTGTTGCCTCAATCCGCGATCCCTGATTAGGAGCCGGAGGACGAAGCGGACGTTGACCGACTGGCGGCGGCGCCACTACAACACCTCTCGCAGCCGACCTCACCTCACCAACCGGAGCCCGCGCACTCCCTTCTTCGTGCCGAGTTCTCCCTGAAGCCCTCGGATCACCACTTCTCCTCGAACCCCTCGGCTCTCCACCCTTCCTCGCCATCGTACTCGACGCCTCCCCATGCAACGACCGCCTAGCCGCCGGCCCCATCTCAACCCCCTCTATCCCTTCGATGCCACCTGGCCCCTTCTCTGACATCGAAGCCTTCTTCCTCGTCCTCGACCGCTTACCTCTTCTTCGCTCACCTGCACCACCCCCGCTCGACCCCTTTTCCATATCGCGCTCCAGCCGCCTCCGCTTCTGTCTCGCCGCACAAACATACCACAGCGCCGCAAACAACCCGACGCCACAAACCACAGCTGCGATGACCACGCCCACCTTTTCGCCCGTACTCCACACCATCCACCCGGAACTCAGCTGCGACTGCTTGGGATCAACCTTGCCTACAGCGCCTGACGTCGATGTTGAAGTTGAAGTTGAAGTCAGCGACGCCGGTGGTGCTTGCACGATGGTGGCTGTCAAGACGGCCTGACCGGACGGATTGACGATGACGCCGTCGATCTGCGTGAGGACTAGGATGGGGAGGCCATTTGGGAATTGTTTCGAGTTTGGGTTTGTGGGAGGCGGTAGGGTGGTGTAAGAGAGGGGCTGCGAGGTAGTGAGGTTTGAGAAGGCGAAGTAGAGGACTTGGTTCACTGTGCCGGTGGCGGTGGTCGTGAATGTCGTTGTCTGTGTGGCGCCCCAGATGGTGGGAGTGAGTGATTGTGTGGCCATTGCAGCTGTGTTTCTGCTCGGCTTGTGGGTTGAGCAGTAAGGTTGAGGGGGTTGTTTGATCAGATGCAAAAGGTCCAAAGTAGAGCTTCACTTACAACATCTGACCTATTTGACCACAAAGTTCGCAGTGCAACGAGATGAACTCCGAAGCACGTGTGAGGTGTTAAGAAGTGAGGTTGACGCACGTGAGCTGGTGACATTCACTTCCAGCATTCACTCAGTCTCACTTACGTTCACGTGTCAAGACACCCTCACACAAATGCAAACTCATTTGGAAACCCTCCCGTTCCATTTGTCTGAGTCACGGTCACAGACCCTAACGAAGCTAAAGCCGCACGGAAGACCCCGGAATGAACACAAACTTGAAAAAAGGAGAAAAAACTGCCCCCCTCGCCACCACCGCACCAGCACCCACGGCGTCCCCCCCCTGCACCCCCTCTCCCCCTCCCTCCCTCCCTCCCTCCCCCCCCTCCCCCTCCCCACGGCTCCCACCGCGGCGCCCCCCGGCTTTAGACCGCCTCATCCGCGGAAGCCGGCGGAGCAGCCACAGCGGGCGCCGGCGGGAGGGAGGCAAGCTCGATCGCCGGAGGATTGGCGGCGTTGGCGGCGGTGGCGGCGGTGGCGGCGGGGACGCGGTAAGGCTGCGCGCGCGAAGCCCACGCCCATTTGAAGTAGGCGATGACAGCGAGCGTGACGACACCGAAGACAGAGACGATGACGAGTGCGGCGAGGGCCGCCGAGACTTCAGCTTTGGCGTAGTCCATCGCTGTGCTGCTGGGGGACGGTGAGGTTAGTTGGGGGGTGTTCTGTTGTGAGTGATGGGTGGGACTTACGTGCTTTTGAGGAGGATGGGAGTGTGTGGAGGTCGCTGTGTGCGTGAGGAGGTGGATGTGTTGGGGGGTCAGTCAGGTTGGTTAACGTACTGTGATGTTGGTGTTGGTGTTGGTGTTGATGTGAGGTTGTGGAGTCCGTCGGAGTGGTGTGTTGTGGTGTTATGAGGGAGTGAGAACTTTTTTGTAGATGGCTGGGTGCATTGTGACTGCGACGACTAAGCGCCGAGACAACTAATCACGGCGACGACTAATCGCCGAGACGACCACGGCGCACCCCCGCCTTATGTGTTTTCACCAACCTCATATGGAGCATGGGCCGCAATTGCAAATCTTCAGATGCTCTGTGACAGCTATTCATACTTACATCGCCCTATGAGAATGCAAGCCCTGAGCACCCCCTATCGACGAGACTGGGCAGGTAACTCAGACAGTCAGTGCTTAGCATCCCATTGTATCATTAGTGGACCTATGCTGATCATGAACTCCCTTCCAGGACCAGTTCAATACTATCAATCCACCTCTCATGTAAGAAGCTCTTCCGCCCAGCATCTCTGAGTTTCTTCAAGCGTCCCGAAACACAGGCGTCAGCCGCACCAACAACTCCCGTCTTGCTCCAATGCTGAACGACGCCGGCCCCCAATATAACTTGCATGCCTAGTGTAAAGACCTCTGGTTTTGAGGTCCAGCCAAGCATCCCATCGACTTCGCTCTTTGCAATGTTTGTTAGGGCATTGATACCCTCGACAACCCAGTCGGAAAACTCCGCGGCAGCTTTCTCATCATAGGCCGACTTGGCGAGCTGTTTGAGCACTCTCGACCAGGTTTCGGCTTCCCTCACTTCGTCATTGAAGAGATTCTGTTTCTCTTCAATGAAAAGTGAGAAATCTTCGTTTCTCGCCGAGACGAGCCGGTCATGTACCGGAGTGAACAAAACGGCTGTTGCAGATTTAGTGTTTTCCGGACAGTTATCCTCTTTTGTTTGAACCGTAAGTCGAAAGAGTGCTTCGATAAAGAGGTTCGCTGACTCAGAGTAGTTCTGTGCCAGGAATGTTGAGAAGCGATACCTGGCAGCGGGAGGTATGAGGGACCCGGAAGGGAAGCGTGTCGATGTTGTGGAGAGTGTCCAAGAGACTATATCAGCTCCGATATCTCGAATCTCCTCATCGTCGTCGTTCAGGGTATCGTACAGCGCGAGATAGACAGGGAGGACTGCGTTATTTGTGTTCGGCAACCTGGCGTCTGGGCGGAGTATTTCTTTAAAGGCCATTATCGAACGTACAGCGGCGTGGCGCGTCGAGAAATCCTGGCCAAGATCAGTATACAACCTTCGGGATGCAGGCTTTGTGGTGAACATACACTTCGGGCATTCCCAGCAATACGGAGCATCTGGCTCCAACCCGCGAGTTTCACCTCCACTTCCTCGGGTATGGAAAGACTATTGCAACAGATCGCGAAAAGGTGGTATCCACGCATCCTAAGATGAAGATTCACAGCACCTGGCTCAGTTGTTGTATCCTTGGGGGTCCATTCAACTAAGGAGCTCAAAGCAGATTTTGATGGTTCCGTCTCCATGCTAGGTTCTCTTGACCTTTTGACGTTTTCCGAGTTGTCGAGTATGTACAAATAGGCTTCAGTAGCAACTGCTCTAACTTTAGCATAAACATTATACTGTAAGATGTCATAGAGTAACGTCAAGCCTTGATACTTGCAGCCCTTAGATAGTATGGAAACAGGTAGAGCTCTTAGTATGGCACATGCTGTGTCTGGATCAGTGTCTGACAGCCGCCATACAAAGCCCTTCAAGTGGCTGTGCATGGATCCTCCAACATACTGTAGAGTGAGATGCGAAGCTACAGATCGTCTCAGCAGAGACTCTGCATACTCTGCAGACCGTAGATTCACAAGCGAGACTTGCCCCTGCAAACGATCCCATAGGCTTTCCATCTCCTGGCTGAAGGTCTCTGTTTGACTTAGAGTGTTTATCGCAAGAATTACCGTGTCTGTGGTAGCATGTTAGCCTATGGCAATGGCTAATTTCCGTACCACTAACCAAAAGTCCGGCAATCTCGACTCAACAGAGCTTTTGATATGATAAGATTAACAATATCAACGTATGCAGCCACCACAAAAGGACACCTATGATGGACAAGAACGGCGTCGAGAGGTGACAGGATAGAAAGGATTGATGTGAGATCCTCTACGCACTGTAAGCAATATACCACTAGCCAGAGTGACCTACACACCTTGCCAACCTTGCCCCTCATATCGGAAGTGCTTCCCCACCAGGAACTTCATAGTCAAGAGGACGCCGTGCCATCTATTACTACTTCGACGATATGGTGTCATCAACTCGGCAAGAATACTGATATAATGCCTCCCTGAGGCGAGAGAACAAATTGTCCTAGCCGCGAGCTCCCTGATGTTCCATATCTTGCTGCCCAGATGTATGAAGACCAACCTATCGATGGCTGTATTTTCCTTGGTAGGCCGGCCAGCGCAGCGTAAGATATCCAGAGCAGGAAACACAAGCTCTGCCGGGACAGATGAAGTCAGGTCGATGTTGTGTTGTTTAGAGGCGTCCACTAGCAAATGAACCCCCAACATTCTGTTCAAGAGTGATGGCAAGGTAGGGTACTTATCGTAAGAGAGTTTGAACGGGGTTGATTGATTCGGAGAGTCGTTTCCGTTCGGTCGATCATTTGTGCCGAAAAGCCGGTCGATTAGGGCTCTGAAGAGCATGAGACCACAGTTTTGGATTGCCCATCTGGGAGGAAGGTTAGACTACCTTCGTTCATAAAAGATAGAGGCGATCTTTCCACTAACATCTTCGACTCCAAGCAAAGCGCGGCTAGGTCCAAGCCTTCTGGTAAATGAACCTCCGAATGAGGCCCGAGTCTGGTGTTGGTATATATATCCTTCATGCAGTTGAGGGCATGGACTTGTGGGAGGTCTAAACCCTCAAAGCCGTTCCGAGCCTCTAACGGACGCATGGCAATTTCTCGCAAGTCGAGCAAGGTTTTTTGCATCATGTCCTGCGGGCGAGCTGCCAGTATACCGACCGCTAGCGCAGGTATTCCAGCAGACCGACGAGTTACCTTGGAACCTCCATTGTTAATGCATACTAGTGTCTCCTATTGCGCACAATGAGCCGTTATCTCTCCGTTTTAGCGATGTCTTACCGTATACCAAGTTTCCAGCAAACCGCGCACGGCTGTCTCGGTTAACTGAGCACAACGGGCACAACAAGCAGCAAAGGTTTGAGAGACTGTAGAGAAGGCGCCTCTATGACGCAGTTCTGCGAGTTGTGTGAAGCTAAGCCGGCCTATCCTAGAAAGGTCTTCGTACTGTAGGCCTGTGGTAGACCCATCCGGACTGTACGACTTATTGACGAGCATGGCGTGGAGTAGAGAGCTGGTACGAGCCGGATAAGCTTGAGGTACAGCTCCGCTACGATGTGGATCTCACCTTGCTTCTTTCAGAGCTCGCCACAAATAGGAAAGGGTGTCCTTCTCCCCGATATTCAGATCATCAGACTTTTCGGCAGTATGGCCTTCGGGAGAATCGACGCAGAGCATTTCTCGAACAGATTCCCAGACGGTATCACAACAGACCAGCATGCGTTGGTGTAACGCTTTCCAGCCGTTGGCGTCCGAAATATAGCCTGTATACGGACGTGGTCCACTGATGATATACCTATAGGATGTCAGATCTATATTTTAGAGCTAATTTCAACATAAGACTATCAGTGTCAAGGTTGTGGTACCTCAGAGCGGCGAGATTCCCATGAATAGGCGCGCTGGCGACTGCAAGCCGCAAATTGCACCTAGCAAGTAGCAGTCCGCCCTCTAAAGCAGTCAAGATGTGGTCTATGATGCCATACGTAGAAGACCACCAATCACTTCCTGATTGCGCTTCCGGAGGTGTTTCACTGGTCCGTCCAACACAAGCTTCGTGTAAGATTTCGAATAGCCTAGTGACACCATCTGCGTGATCCGCTCGACCAGTACAATGCAAGGCCTTCTGGGCTCGGGAGAGGACTAACATAAGGTCTGAAAATCCATCTTGCTGACCTTGGCTAGATACCTCAGCGGCCTCCCCGCTGCGAGAGCAATCTGTCGCCGTGAGCTCTTTCGAGTTTGGGAATGGACGGCGTCTTAGCCCATATTGTCGTTCGCCCAGAGCATATACCCCGCCCATCTTTATAACCAACACCGCGGCCTCGCGAACATCATCAAATGAATCCATAAAAAGATCAAACAAGAGGCGAAGTAGAAGGGGTTGGAAAACCGAAATATTGATGGACCACTTGACGTCCGCTTGCGTGTTTCTTGTGAGGTAGCCCTGAGGCACTCCATTGTCCAGACCCGATTGCAAAACAACAGTCAAAAGTTTAAGCGCTGCAATGTGTCTTTGATACGATGCTGTAGGCTGCAATTCTGATACTAGAAACCTAATATACCAGTTTAGAAAAGCCATATGCTGGTCCATCAAACTCTCCGAACGTAAGTTCAGTTTCGAGTTCTCTTGCTTGCTGCTGACTTCATAATTCTTGATGGTGTCAGGTCGACTCTCAATATACTCTCTCTGGAGGGCTCTGCTCAGCTGAAATATAGCTCCTTTCAGTCTCTGAACAACGGTTCTGACAAGGGCTATAAATATACCGCGAACTCCAGTATCGGTTTCCGCATGGAAATACGGAAAAACATCCTTTAAGGCGGAGAGTACGGATGGTGTGTAAGGCCTATTTGCTGACTTGGACGTAACCAAAAATCGCAAGCTTGCAAGTCGTACCGTCGCAGACCTATGAGTAAGAAGGCAGGCGCACATTTCAAGCGGAACAAATATGGTGCCGTCGTCATCCAGCTTGTTGTTTGGAACAGCCTCATCTATCAGCGGTCAGCAAAAGCGCATGCTTAACCGCTCCTGCTCAAAGCATAGGCATTAACTTACCGGTTACTCGCACCAAACCCAGATCCTGAGCTACTTGTAAGCTGGACAACAACAGAAGGAAATCAGAGTGGTCATTTGCAGCGACCTTGCCACATGAATAATGTTCAAGATGTAGACTCTTAACGAAATCGTGTATATCTTCAGGGCTCAATCTGAAAAGTTCAGGCAGGACGTGATGCTTCAGAGCCTCTACGATCTCTGGCTTCCTCTCTAGAGTTCTCTTCAGGGGAGCTACCCATAACGGAAGCTTCGTAACTGAATGATAGAAATTGATCTCCTTTGAGCTATGCTTTCGAAGGATCTTGAAGAACGTTGAGATCAAATGTGAAGCAGACGTTGCAACACCGGTGTGAGATGCCCAAAGCAGCAGGGTACAAATGAATGTCTCCATCAGATTCTCAGAGGGGGTGCCAGACGCTGGCGCTGGAAAGGCCGGGTCACCGGAGCTGGTTGCAGCTTGTCCGCCTTGCGTGGCTTGGGTAGTCAAATCTTCAGCCGGAAGAGAATCATCGGTAGAACCAAGTCTTTGCAGAGAAACCACCACATCCTTAACTGAAAATATTCCTTTACTGACAAAGTACGCTAGCCCATGTAGAGCGGGTTGCAGCATCGATGTGTTGTCAGGGCTATTAATCCAGAGGAGGAATGTGTCGAGGGTGTCCTTCCTTAATACTTGAGCCTCCTCCGGTCTGGGCCACCTACTCAGACTATTGACCAGAATAACCAGAACCTGCTTCATTGGCTTCGGCTTTGAATCTCCGTATCTGTCCATGTAGACGTCGAAAAATGCTCGCCAGATCTCGATTGAAAGCATGAAAGAGCGCATCTCGGATATTGGTGATACAAAAGCTTGGTCCAGAAAAGCACAGAGTACGTTACAGGCTGCTGCTCGGTGTGAAACAGTTATGCCAACAGCATGTGCGGTCCTGAGGACATTCAGTACCAACATTTTGTTCTCACTACAGCAGGGTTAGTAGCGGTTCCTGGGCTGCAGAGGCATGGCTTACTTGCTCTACTTTGTATTTTCCATCAACGTCTATTGCCTCATACAACTCAGGGGCAGGTTTTCCAAGTACACGGAGATCGCCTTCTCCATACAGCCATGCTGGGTGATCTGTAGACATATCGACGATTGGATGGTCCCCAGGCCCAGGAGTAGGTGGATGGTCTCTAAGCTCCATTCCTTGATATTACGAAACCGTAATATCACAAATTCGGCGTTTATCGATGTTGTGCTGTCCCAGGTTCTACGAGTAAGATATTGAACCGAGTACAAAATACCGCGAGTGGAATCGCGGCCCAACGTTTCGCCGCCGCCGTGGCGTATCCCAAAACTCTCCAAGCTCGCCTCGACCTGATATCACCACCTCTCCCAAAATCTACTCGCCCGGCGCGATCGAACCGTGTGGACCCGCACGACCGCAACCCGCGCACAAACATGTCTATCTGGGACTCTCTAACCGGACGAAAGTCCCCCCCCTCCTCCTCCTCAACACCCTCATCCACCACCCTCCTCGCCGACCCAGCCGACCCCTTCCGCCCCACCCCCTTCGACCCAACCACCGCAGCAGACGTCTCCTCCTTCCTCACGGGCCCCTCCCTCCCGGACCCATCCCAGCTCCACCCGCTCGCCGGCCTAAACCAAGAAACACTCGACTACCTATCCCTCGAAGAATCCGCGCTCTCGGACCTCCCCGGCTCGCGCTCCGCGCTGCCGTCGCGCGGCTGGTCCGACGACCTCTGCTACGGCACGGGCGTCACCTACCTGACGGCGCTGACGATGGGGGGCGCGTGGGGTTTGTTCGAGGGGCTGAACCGGTCGCCGGCGTCGGCGCCGCCGAAGCTGAGGCTGAATAGCGTGCTGAATTCGATTACGAGGAGGGGGCCGTTTTTGGGGAATTCGGCGGGGGTGATTGCCATGGTTTATAATGGGGTGAATTCGACGATGGGGTATTATAGGGGGAAACATGACTCGGCGAATA
>JAABUJ010000820.1_pt1 | contig 54093 bp, 53 predicted proteins | sample 5559131 | NCBI WGS metagenome assembly JAABUJ01 (sample SAMN10711875, study PRJNA513366) | rock metagenome | isolation source: Antarctica rocks | place: Antarctica: Victoria Land, Mt New Zealand nord | collected 2016-01-07
GCTCCCAGCGCATGCGACAGGCTGACAGCGCCGCGCGCTTGGCGCGGTCGCTCTGCAGGCGCACAGCTGCACGCGGCAGTCGGGCGGGGGCGCTGTGGCACGGGCGGGCGCACACCTCTGCGAGGAATGTCACCGTCGGTGCAGGAGAATCGCCGGGAAGGACGTAAGGCAGCAGCGGCGGCGCGCGCGGGCCGTCGTCGCCGCCGCCGCTGTTGCGGCCGTCGGGGTACGCCGGGAACATGAGCGCGCCGGCGACGATTTGCGCCCGGCGCCCGCCGAAGTCAGACCCGGGAAAGGCCCTGATCAGGAATGCCGCCCACGAGGCGAGGAGCCTCTGGTGCTCGCGCTGGCGCTCGGCCGGGTCCACCACCTGCGCCTGCGGCGAGCGCAAGCTGGGGCTGCAGCTTTCTCGAGGGCCCAGCTGCAGGCCCGCGGGGCCCTCAAACCTACCACGGGTGTGCGGCACTTGGCTGCGCTGCACCCTGAGCGCGAGCGCACCGCGCGCAAGCTGCGCATGCCACTGCGATTCAGGCTTCCCGGCACAGGTGCGGGCGCACCTCGCCATCGCGGCTCGTGCGCGAGCGCTTGGCGGCCCTGCCCTCCTCGCTGCCGCGGTGGTCGGGCTCGGCCTCGGTGTGGTCCACGGCCTACAGGGGACGGCAAAATCCGCAGCTCAGCGATCTGGCTGTCAGCGGCGGGCTCCTGCGCCAGCTTGAAGCTCAGCCTGTTCAGCCAGTCGTAAGAGTGAAACATGGTTGCCTTGTAGGCTGCATCGCCCCCACAGTTTGAGTGCAGAGACGGGCGGGCGCACACCAGGCGGGCGCGCTTGGACGCAGCTGCCATCTCCAGCAGCTTGGCCTGGCGGTCTGCCGCCCACTTGTCCCTGGTGGCGCGCGACGCGCGGTACCAGCAGCGCCTGGCAGGCATCTTTGCTCTTTGCAGAGGAAAGTACGGGCGCACAGGCGAGGGCGGCTGCGGCGGCGACAGAGCGTCCACGAACCAAAGCTGTGAGGGAAGTACGCTGGCCGCTAGGCCAGTTCCGGCCCATCTCTCGAACCCTCCAGGGTGGTTTCTATCACTTGGCTCAAAATTAATCGGTGCCAAACAACAAGGCAACCTCCTTCCTTTGTATTGATTCTCAGATGTGGGAATGCGGTACGCCTGACGTCGCTCAACAGCCGCGCACCTTGCGCAGCGCAGGAGCGCGGCAGTGACTACCAGCCATCAGTGCTACTAGTCGCGTTGCAGCACCTAGCACGGGGTGCTCCATCTGTGCACTTGCGCCCTATGGACTGAGGGCACCTTGACTGAACATCCTGCACTGCGCTGCGGTGGCACAGCCGTGACGCAGGCACGTCCTTACAGGACGCCTTTACAGCGCATCACATTCCCTGTGCTGCCCATGCCAAGAGCGGTGATAGAGCTTCAGGCTCTCCTTGAGCCAGAGCCCACTTCCCACATTCTTCTCCTCTATATTCATTTGCTCCTGTGATCTACCTGGCTACACATGGAAAGGTGATCTGGTGGTGGTGAACTCTGAACAAGCTGTCATTCAGCACCCGGGGTCCAGCATGCTGCTCTGCCCACCAAACAGCGGGTGTAGGTGCACCATGAGGTTGCATGCGTCCAAACGCTTCTGAAGGAGCTCACGCAGCTGACTCTATGCGCTACAGGCTCAGTCTGGAAAGAGTAAACAGCCTGCGCCCAGACTCTTTCCTGGACAACCTGCTTGCACACCATGCCAGCCTAGCCGCCCACTGAAGGCAATAATGCCAGCAGCCTGCTGAAGGTACTCAACAGCGCCTGACTGCGCCACGGCTCTCGTGCCGCAGTCGCCCAGGCGCATGCGGCGGTCCAAATCGCATGCGGCGGCCCACATAGGATCCTGACCAACTCCCGTCAGCCTGCTCCTTTCAGGGACCACCCGATCCGCACCGAGCAGGCGGCGCGCCGCCCGGCACTGGCGCCACCCCTGGCGCCTAGCTGTAGCGGGACAACACAACATGCAGGACCTGCCTGCATTGCAGGCCATGCAGGACGGCTGGTACTCATGGCTGGGGACTCAGATGCACTAGTGGGGGCAACCACGGAGGAATGACACCCCATGGGGGTGATGCCCAGTGCAACCATCATTGCAGGGATTTAATAAGCATCTGACGGGAGACAGGTGCTAGGTACAGGTGCGATGGTGCTAGGTACAGGCTGGCTCAGTGGGGATGAGGATGCGCTTCGCATGATAAGGGAGACGAGGGGCTGCCACCCCACGCGCGTTGAGCATGCACTGGCCAGCCCCCAGATGTCAGCGCATGCCCCCAGCTGTTCAGTGCCCTTGGCGCGCGGGGAGCCCAGCCACGATGCACGGCACAGCCAGTGAGCGCATCTACTGACAACCCCACCAGCGGCTACGGTTTGCTCAGGCCCTCGCCCCTCACACATACCTGGAACACACCTGCAGGCCTGCATGGCTGCCGCAGCGGAGGGTGCGGTGAAGCCGGCCTTTCAGCTGTATTTAAAGGAACCCATTCGCGCAAATGTGATTGCTTGCTGGAACGCAAATGAATGATGAATGGACTTGCTCTCCAAAAACAATCATTGGGTGCATGTAGCGCAACATTCATACTGCATGAAATGAGCCTTGGTATGATGCTGACTGCCACATTGCACGAGCGTGGTGAACAAAGCTTTGTGCTTTTCAACTTCGCAGTGTCCAATCATACCCACCCAGAGCTACTTATGTCTTGCGCAGACACCACAGCCTGACGCACTGGGAGCGCCGCGCTTATGTAAGTGCGGGGTTTGCCATATCACCATCATACAACGCTGGACCAGTTTGCTTTTTACAGGCTCTTTCATGGCAGCCAGCACTCCCTGCCTGCCCCCGCTCAGAACACAAGCTAATGACTAGGTTCCTGCGCAGCCTGACCACCAGGCCAGAGCCTGCACACGTCGCCCTGCCAGTTGCGTGCTCCCTGACGATGACGATAAGGACACTGCCCGGCTTGCAAGCGCAGAACAAGCAAGTGTGCCAACAAACAAAGACAAGGTTATCGTCGCCACGCAAGGCGCTCATCAGCTGTTGCGCATGTGAGCCCAGCGGGCAGACCTGCTGCAAGCAGAGCTGCTTGAAAGCTGCCGCGCAACGCCTGTCATCCTCGGCGAGCGTGACGATGTATCGCGCCATCATCAGCTTTGGTACAGAATTGGCCACTCTGGCAGTGCATGCTGAGCTTCATCCGTGGGGGAACTGCGGTTTTGCACCATTATCAGCTTTGGTCCAGGGATGACTGAATGTGGCTGTCCAGAGTGACCTGCGCGTGCTGCTCAGCAGCAACGCGGACGCAACTGGAACTGCATGTGCTTCCTGCACGACTGCGCGCACTGAGCGCATACCGTAGAATGCAACGCCCCAGGCGTACAGCTCCAGTCACGTGCGCGTCGCTGCTGAGGAGCACGCGCGGGTCACTCGGGCAGTCGTGTCTAACTAGTCAAGTGACCCTGGACTGAGCTGCTGATGGTGCTGAAATGCAGTTCCACCAATGATAATGCACAGCATGCACTGCCAGAGCGGCCGGTTCGGCGCAGTGCGCGCTGCGCGCATGGGGGGTGCACCGCCCTCGGAACGATTGGAGCAGGCGGGCCGTGCGCATGAGGACCGCCCAGCAGGCCCGCGTGCAAGCATCAAATCTGTGGCGCATGCACCAATACATGGCATTGGGCGTGCCCAGCACAACGTGATCAGGCCCTGGTATCAGGGCGCCCATGTGAAGCTGTTCCAGTTCCAGTTTCGAATGCTGTGTATTTGTACCTGTGCCTGCTGCGTATCTCCCTCGCGCGCCGCCCGCCTGCTGCAATCACACCGAGGGCGATCATGCATGCCCCCATGCCCGCAGCGCATGCCGTGGGAGATACGCAGCAGCCATGGGTAAAATGCATTCTGGGAACTAGAACGCATGCAGTCGCCCTAATAACAGACCCTGATCACGCTGTGCTGGGCATGCCACAGGTGTGTGTGCATGCCCAACATCTGCAGCACTGGACGCCCTCAGAGCGCTTTGAACTCGCCGGTATGATTGTCGCCTCACAAGGTGTTATAAGCCTTAGGAGCTTGCAAGAGCGTATGACACTGCCAGCAGCCCCAAACACGGCCGCTCGGCCTGTAGCCCAGACACCGCTCCACCTCAGCGAAAGAGACGGCAAGCGACGCGGCGGCGCACGGCCTGCTGCCGCCCGCGGCCTGACCGCCGACGAGTGGACTGCGGCCTGCTGGCGGAGCTTCCTAGGGTCCGTGTGGCGAGCGGGGCGCAGGCCGGCCGGTGGCGCGGTTGCAAAACACCCTTGGATGTGATTCTGGTGGTCACAAGGCTGGGCCGAATGTGAGCAAGGCCCCAGTCTTGTGGCAATTTACCACCACGTCGAGCATGCCAGACCTGACAGCACTGCTGGGGTTGGCATGCTGGGGCTGGAGCTGGGGTTTGCACATTGCTCTTCCATGTCAGTGACGGCAACTGCGCCTGCCCTGACATGTGCATGTTACAACTGCCGTCGTTACCATGCTGCCACAAACCCGTGCCCTCACCCCAAATGCGCTTCCACTACCCACTCCAGAAGCCTGTCACTTGTTGACAACACCCACTGCCTAAGGCAATTGTCATCCGCAGCAACACAAGTACACGTCCAAGGATTGCACAACTGGCCTCCAGCCCGCACTCAACACACAGGTGTGTTTTTACACTCCGCACTCAACACACAGGTGTGTTCCTGGTGGAGGCGCGCAGCGCCTGCCTTGTCTTAAGTCCGGCCGGGACGGCCAGCTTGCTGCACATTTTGGCGTTTGCATTCAACCATACGTGCTAAGTGCATGCAGCAATGCAATAAAGGATGACCAGCTGCAGCCACGTCCGTGCCGCTGCTCAACAGCACACGCAGTTCACCAGGAGACAGGCAAATCTTGCATGCCCTGGGCCAGGGCTGCTGGTGGCGCGAGGCGCACTTCCGCCACCACTGAAACTCAGCGCGCGCTGCAAATGGTTCAGCGCAGTGCGCGCTGCGTTCATGAAAGCGTACACCATGCCTCGGCATACTTGCAGCGGGGGCGGTGCGCGCGGAAAGCACGGATTCAATGCATTCAGAAATCAGTCGTTCAGCTTGAGTGGGCGCCCTGAAACCAGGACAGATCGCATTGTGCTGGGCACGTCACAGGTGTGTGCGTACCCAGCACCTGCAGCACTGGACGTGTGCAAACACCATCTAATTGCTGACTTGTCGATTCAAACCGCGCCCCCAAGCCTCCGGGCGTCGCGACAGCGCTCGACGCCGCCAGCAGCCCCGCAGCGGCTTGGCCTGCTGCCCCGACGCCGCTCCACTTCAACGGAAGTCGCGGCGCAGGTGGCGGGCGACCCGCTGCGCGTCCTGCGCGACAAGGAGAGCGCTCAACTCGGCCACCTCTCAGGTCAAGCCAGCATCTCTGAGACGCCGCGCCACAAGGCGGCAGAGCGCGGGGGCCGCTGCAAGCTGCGTCACAGCTGGCAGCCGCTGCACCGCAGCGCGCAAGGCTGCAGGGCGCGGCTGGAGCAGCACTTGAGAGCTGCGGCGTGGAGGGTGCTGGCAGGGACACGCACCTTGGTCCTGAGGCGGCGGCGCTTGTTGGCGTGCGAGGGCGGCGCGTCATTCTCCTTGCGCATTGGAAACGTGACCTGCACGCGGCGCCCAAGCGGGTCTCAGCTGAGCGCTCCACTCAAAGGCGGTGCAGTGTGCTGTCGCGAGCCCAGGAACTCTGCGGGATGAGTAGGCCAGCTGCGAGCGCGCGCCCGCTGGCTGCGCCACCTGCAGCTGACTGTGCCTCCGGCTCTCACACCTGGCTCCTTGCGCATGCGCAAGCAGCGACCTCACCGCCAGGCTGACAGCGCACGCGCAACGGCGCCGCACGCTTGGCGCGCTCGCGCTGCAGGCGCACAGCAGCACGCGGCAGTCAGGCAGGGGCGCTCTGGCACAGGCGGGGGCATGCCTCTGAGAAGAAAGCGAACAGTGGCGTGGAGGTCGCCGCAGGAAGGTTGAGCGGCAGGGACAGCGGGAAGGCGCCGCCGCTGCTGCCGCCGGCGCGGCCCTCCGGGACCGCCAGCGCGGTGGCCAGCGTGCGCGCCGCAAAGCTGGAGACGTGGCGCTCCGGGAAGGACAGAGCGGCGGCGGCGGCGCGCGCCCGGAACCTGGCGTGGACGGGCTCGGGGAAGTCCTTGATGAACGCCGCCAGCCAGGCGGAGCACATCTGCCGCTCGCGCTCGCGCTCGTCCGCGGCGTCCGCCTGCGCCAGCGGCGGGCGCGAGCTGGGGCTGCAGCCGTGCTGGCGGCCCAGATGCTGGCCCGCGGGGCCCCCGACCACAGACCTGGGGCGCTTGGCGGCGCTGCGCTCCTGGCGCGAGCGCACGGCACGCAAGCTGCGCAAGCCAGTGCAGCGCAGGCGCTTCCTGGCACAGGTGCGGGCGCACCTCGCCATCGCCGCTCGTGCGCGAGCGCTTGGCAATCCTGTCCTCCTCGCTGCCGCCGCTGTAGCGCTCGAACGTGGTGTGGCGCACCACAACAGCCTCAGCCCAGCGCTCAGGGGCCGGCATTGCTGGCAGGTCACCCGTCCCGCTGTCCGCAGCGGGCGCCTGCGCCAGCGTGAAGCTCAACCTCTCAAAAATGTGAAACATGGCTGCTCTGTATGTTGCGACGCCCCCACAGTTTGAGCGAGGACCCGGGCGGGCGCGCACCAGGTCCGGCGTACACGGCCAGTGCTGGCAGTCGCGCGGCCTGGCGCCGCTCCTGCTCCGCAGCCCTCTCTGTGGGCGAGTAGAGCGTGCTCTGCGGCGCGCGCTGCTTCCGCTTGCCAGCCATGCCTCCTCAGTGCAGGAGAGGCAGTGCAGGCGCTCAGGCGCGAGCGGCTGCGGTGGCTCTGGATGCTCCCGGTCTATGAGGTACACCTGGCCCGCTGGGCCAGTTCAACGGTTCCGGTCCCTCTCTTCCGAACCCTCACTAGGGTCTTAACACGTGCCGGCCCAAACTGGATGCAGGCACACAATGGATGCAGGCACACAGCATGGGGACCTTTTGCACTCATACCTTTGGGCCAAAGGCTTTGGCTGACCATTCGATACTGATGGGCGTATTCAACAGCACGCACTTGCGCCGTGCAGGAGCGCGACAGGAAGTACCAGCCCTCAGTGCTGCTAATTACGTCGCAGCACCAGTAGTCAGGCGAGTGCAACTTCGCTCCTCCGAGACAACGCCACCCTCAGAAGACGGCGCCCTTTACGCACACTCACAAAGGGAGGCCGACGCGACAATGCAAAATAATATCAAAGTTGCGGCAGGGGCGCAGTGCACCGCGGTTGACACATACGTGTAGGCGAGCCCGCCGCTGAAACCAGCAGCTTCAAATCCCTCCCACGCACCACCGAGCGCACCCTCGCCCCCTCCGCATTAGCGCCCGGCAGGGCCGGCCGCCGCCGCGCACGCCGGCCGTCACGCGGCGCCGCCGCCGGCCGCCGCGAGCGCGGGCGCCAGGTAGGTCAGCGCGATCAGCGCGGCCTCCTCCGTGCGGATTGTGCGGCTGCCCTGGCCGGGGCACACGTTGAGCCAGCGGCCAAAGGCGTCCGGCGCGGCGGCCGCGGGCGGCGCCGGGTCCGCTGCCAGGGCCGCCTCCAGGCCCGCCGGGCCCCCCAGCGCGACGAGCGCGTGCCGGAAGGCCGGCAGCGCGAGCGCGCCCGCCGGCTGCACGCTGCCGCGCTCCGACGTGCCAATGCGCAGGTCGTACCCGCCCTGCGCCGCGCGCCCGGCGCCCTCAAACATGAGGACGCGCGTGCTCACTGGCTGGCGGGCTGGACGGGGCTGCAGCGCAAAGCGCGCCGCTCCTCCCAGCACACTGCCACTGCTGCAGCGCTCCGTTCAGCGCTGAGGCGTTTCCGCCAACAGGCGGCCTGCCAGACGCCCTGCGTACGGCGCAGAGCAAGGAACCAAGGGAACGCGCCGACGGCACATTAGACACGGCGGCGACGCCTGCGTCAGTGAGCGTGCAGCGGCGACGGCGTGACCGCTACAGGACCAGGCAACGCACAGCCGTCGGATGCCCCAACCCTACCCTATCCCAGCCAGGCCGCGCCTGGAAGGGGCAGCCCGACATCATGCCGCTCAGGCCGCGCGCCAGGCGCACGGTGTAGCCCCAGTACACGCCCGTGGCCGCGCGCGGCTCCGTCGGCGGCACCGGCGCGCCCAGGTACGCCTCGCAGGCGAGCCCCAGCGGCCCGGCCGCCTGGCGCGCGCGCGTGGCCGCGTCGCCCATGCGCAGCGTCACGCGCGCGCCCGGCCGCAGCGCCTCGGCCGTGTGCGCGGCCTGCGCGCAGAGGCGACGCCCCGCCTCGCGGCTCGCTGTGTAAAGGCCTTCGACGGCTGTGCTCGGTGCGCAGCGCAAAGACTGCCCAGGCGCTGACGGGCGTCTGCTGTGCCCATGTCTGAGGCTGCCGGCTGGTCTCCTTTCTACACGCGCCGGCCTCGAATGACAGAAAGCTGGAGCGTGTTGCGTCTGGTCCAGGCTGACATGCGCCCACGAAACAGGTCAGCGCAGGGGACGAGGCGCGGGTCAACGCGCGCGCTTGGTCACTCTCACAGCTGCACATGCGATGTGGAGCGGCATGACCGGAGCGACGTGACGGCGACACTCATTCAGGTGCACGAGCGGGGCGCAGCCGCACGAGCAGAGCCGTGAGAGGATCGGGGGCGGACCAGGTCCAGCCCGACGTCGAGCCGCGAGCCGGCGTCGGGCGCAGACGCCACGACGACGCCCTCGCGGAAGGGCCGCCACTCGTCGGCGCGCATGTGGTGTGGCGCGTCCAGCGGCGGCAGCTGCCCCGCCAGGCGCAGGTCGCGGTGCATCGGCACGAGCGCCCTGCCCGTAAGCAGCCGAAGTTTGCCGAAGATGGCTCCGATACAAGGTATTTATTCATTCATGGCATGAGCGCCCTGCCGGCGGAGCGCGCTGCCTGACCGGCTGCTGGTGGGAGCCAGGCGGGCGCAGCCTCTGCCGCGCAGCCGGGGCTGCCCTGCCCTGGCAGGCAGCCCGTGCAGAGGCGAGGGCCGCCGGGAGGGCTGCAGGCGCCGAGCCACCTGCCTTGGGCGCAGACGCGCGCATCTGAAGCAGTACGGCTGCCCCGCTGGGCGCGCTGCAGGGCTCATTCGGCAACAGCGCATGCGAGCATGCTGCTCTGTGCGCCTCGCAAACGCAACTGTCCTGCTTGGTCATAAAACTGCGTGGGCTGCGTGCGGCTGATCAGAGCATGAAGCCTGCTTTGAGACGCGGGAGGAGCGCAGCATGCACTCGAACAGCCCCGGACCGGCGCTTCCGACCCACGCCGCCGCGCGGCCGAGGGACCGCACTTGCGCATGTACTGCGGCGTCTCCATGAACTGCAGCACGCGCGCCAGGAACGCCGCCGCGCTGCTTACCTGGCCCTCCCTGCACGCGCGCCGCTCACGATCAGCGCCCGCGGCACGCCCGGGCGCGCCCGCCCGGCCGCCGCGGCCGGGCCGCGCATGGGGCTCATGAACAACAACAGGAACGCCCTGGGTGAAGCTGATAAACAACCCGGGCACGAGCACGGCCCCGCAAACAACTGCCAGGTCGGCCCATGAAGTCCTGCGCACCCCACGTTCGGCGCGTCGTCAATGACGACGACCTCGTCGATGCAGAAGATGGCGGCCGTGCGCGCGACGAGCCCGGCCACCGCCGTCGCGCGCTCCAGCGTCTGCGTGTTCTCGATCACGGAGCCCGGCAGCGCCAGCGTCACCGTGGGCCGCGCGCGCGGCTGCTCCGCGCCGGGCGGCGCCCCCCTGGCGCGCGGCGCGGCGGCCGGCCGGCGTGAGCGGGCGCGCCCTGCAACGGTGCGCGTGGCGGAGCGCGGCCGCGAGCTGCCCTACCCTACCCTAGCGAGCGGCGCTACCTGCGCCTCTTGCGGCTGTGCGCGTCGGCCGGCTGCCTGGCGGCCTGCTCGCGCCCGGGCCCCTGCTCGGCGCCCGCCTCCCGCCCCTCCGCCGACCGCTTGTGCTTCCTCGCTCGCCCGCCGGCCTGCGCAGCCGCTCCGTTGGCCAGCGGGTGTGGGTCGCCAGGCGGCGCTTCGGCCGCCGCGCCGTCCGGCCCGGGGCCGGCGGCGGCCGCGGCGTGCGCGTGCTTCCTGCGCGGCGCGGCGCGCCTCAGCGCCGTAGCTTTGACGTAGCCCGGCACGTGTGGCGCAGGGGCCACTCGGAGCAGGCCCTGCACACAGCCTGCGCTTCACCTTCGCTTCTTAGCGTGATGGACGTCTGCCGGCCCGCCGCCGGCCTCCTCTTTCCCGCTTCTCAGCTCAGCGGTCTCAGTGGCAGCCTCCGCGTGCTGCTTGAGCTTCTCACGTCGCCTGTCTGCCTTTACCGCACCGCCGTCTGCCAGCGGCTGTGAGATTCCAGATGGAGCGCCGGCTGGGGCGCTGCTCGGCTCTGCAGCGGCCGGGTCCTGGGACTTGCGTTTGCGCCTCGCCGGCAGCTCTAAGACCATGGCGCAAGCGGGGGTGCACTAGTGGGCAGTTTGCTTTACAAACAGCTCTTCATTTTCTGGCCATCATTCCTAGACCCGGCAAGGCCTCGAGGTTAACAAGTTCTTCCTGAAAGCTCTATCATGTGGCAGACGTAGGTCTCTACATTCCCAAACAGCTGCCAACTCGAAGGCTGAGGTCCATGCCTGCCCTTTCACAAGTAGGTTGGTGCATGGTAGGTTGGTGCATGATACCTTCCCTGCTCTCAGCAGGTCATGTCAAGCTAGCTCACGCATGCAAGCCACCTTGCATGAGCCAGGCGCGACTGTTCCTGTCCAACCTCCACTGCATGCAATTATGATGCTGCTGCTGAGTGCAATGAAGCAGGCCTCTTCGGCTGACCTGCAAGCATGGCCTGGTGCAAGAACCAAGCCAGTGCGAGCGGGGCTTGTAGAGGAGACGGGCGCGCGCACCACCCCGCCATTTTCACGTGCCTCCTTATTGAGGTAACCCAGGAAATGACCTGAATAGGATTCCCCTCGGCACACACACTGGCGCAGCAATCAGCCTGGCGCAGCAAATCAGCCATCGGTGCACTAACGCACGAATCAAACCATCACCAGAGGCCCCGCGCGCAAGTTGCGGGCGGGTCCCCCAACGGGGTGCGCGACGGGCGGCGCTGCGCCGCACTCGGGCGCTGCCGGAGCGCGGACGTCGGCCGCACTCTCCCCGGGAGCACTGTACAGCCTCGACCCTCAAAGCAGACTCTGCCGACCAGCCCTCGTCTTGACCTGGGCACGTGGCTTCGCGCAAGGCGGGGCGGTGCCCGGCCGGGCCATGTCCCTTGGCGAACCCACGTGCCACTGCCCTGGCGGCCCCGGACCGCACGCGGCGCCTCTCTCGAGCTCGGGCGCGTGCCGGCAATGGGCGCCCTGCGTGCGGGCCGGGGCCGCAAAGAAAAGCTCGTGTGAAGGGGCGGCGGCGGCGCGTCGAGCTGCGGCGAGCCGACTCAAGAGAAAAATAAACAGCTACACGAGCCCGGGGCGTGCCACACGCCCAGGGCGCGTGCGGCGCGACGTTCATGGCGCCGGGCGGCAGCATTCAATCGGAGGGCCCCAATCAACATTCCTTGCTTTCCCCACGCAGCAGCCTCCCCCTGGCAGCGCGGTCTCTGCCGCCTGCCTACAGGCCGGGGCAGGAGCGCGCCCGGCCTGCCTTGCCACACAAAAAGACAAGCACTCTGCAATCAGGCCACTGAATCAGCCCCTCCATCCATAACCACACCGGCGGCCCAACATTGGCCTGCCCGACTCCCCCACCAGCCCCCAGTCACAAAGCAACACTGCATTGCACACACAAAAACATCACACCTCTGGATCCGACAATGCTTTGCATCAGCAGCAAGCGGGTACAGAATATTGCATCCTGGGCAAGGCGGCCACTACTAGCTTGCATAGATGGGGCGCGCGCGGCGCGCGCCCCCCCCACATCCCATACTCCCGAAGTCCGCGAGAAACCAGGGCACCCGCGTGGGAACGCGGCATGGCCCATGAGCGGCGGCGCCCGGTGGAGCCGGGGCCGGATGCGGCGCCCGGGTGGGGCCCGCGCATCGACGCGCCTTGCGGCGACCCACAGAAAAGAAAACCTGGGCGGGCGTGCTTCTGCAGCAAAGCGGTAGGAGCGGCGCGCTTGTGGTGGGCGCCGCGCTGCGGCACCAGCGCAGGGACGTGTGCTCCCCGCACCCACCAGAAGCGGGCCGCGACGAATGTATACTCAAGAGCGGTGACAGCCTGGTTGCAGCAACTCGTCGTGGGCGCGCCCGCCTCCCAATACCAAAGTGGGGCCAAAACACGCGGCGCGCCGCGCACGCCAGGGCGCTGCCAGCGCAGTCCCATGGCGCAGGCGGTGCGCGCGGCGGCACGCCCCCGTCTGCCTGTGGTCCTCTGTCTACAGTCGACTACCTACACGAAACCCCGTAACAAGCAGGGCGGCGCTTGGCCTGCCGTCCCAAACCCCCGGCTCGGCCCCTCAAGCTTGGCGCCCGCACAGGCCCCTCCGGCCCTTCAGCGGGCATGGCCGCCGTGGCGCGGGCGCGCGGCGGCGCGCGCGCCGCCGGCGTGGCGAGCCTGATCAGGCGCGCACGCCGGCGTGCATCATCGCGGCCAGGTAGGCCTGCACGTCGGCCGCGTGCGGCCGCGCCTGCAGCGCCTGCAGGCCGGCGGCCTCGTGCTGCGCGCGCTCCTCGTGCGCGGCCGCCTCCGCCATCGCCAGCACGGCCTGCCGGCGTACGACTCTTAGATCAGGCCAGGCCAGGGCTGCGATGGCATATGCAGACCAGACCAGACACACGCTCTGCGGCGAAACAAGCCGGCAAGGCCGCGATGAACCAGTCACAAGCAACCCAATGCGGGCCGGCCAGCTGTTGCGTCTGTGGGCAGGGCGGCGGCCAGCTCAGGCGCGCACCTGCAGGCGCAGGGCGCTCGGCGGCAGGGGCCGGTCGGGCGCGGGCGCGGACAGCGCGGGCGGCAGCGCCGCCGGCGGCGGCGCCGCCCGCGGCAGCGGCAGGCTGTTGTTGGCTGGCAGCGCGGCGCCGCGCAACCCGGCCAGCCAGCCGCAGCTGCCGCCGGCGCCGTCCAGGCAGAAGGACCCGGCCGGCGACAGCGACACCTCCGACTCCGGCGGCGACTGGCCCCAGGCGGCGCGGCAGTCGAGCGGGTTGCGCGGCGTGGACGATCCCGAGCCCGGCTTGTCCAGCGAGACCGCCGGCGGCAGGCTGGGCGCGGGCGCGCCGGCGGCCGCCGCGGCAGCGGCAGCGCGCGCAGCGGCCTTCGGCGACGCCGCCGGCCCGGCCGCGGCGAGCTCCGTCTCGCGCAGCTCGGACGCCGTGTGCGCGAAGAAGCACACCGGGCGCGAGCACATCGGGCCGTCGTTGCAGAGCTGCGTGCGGTACCTGCACGCGTGGCGCAGGTGCCTGTTAGGTGCCGCTTGCATGGCACATGCAGCGCGCCTCACGCACGCAGGGTGCCTACCGCGGCAGCGCCTGCCTGCAGGCGCCCGCACCCGGCTAGGCAGAGCGCGCGCAGCACACGCCGCGGCGCAGGAGGCGAGGAAACGCGCATCCAAACAACCCCATTTTTAAAAATGAGGGGCGCACTTGCTGGGGTGCAGCCAGCACTCGAACACGCCGTGCGCCCAGGGGCAGGCATCGCCGCGCTTGCAAGTGCCCTGCACACGCCGAGGCGCAAATCAGTTCACAGTTAAACCGCATGCATGCGCCCCCCGGCCTGCGCTGCGCTCGCCTGGCAGGCAGCACCCAGCGGCAGCACAGCACGCGCGCGCCTCCCGGCGCGGCGCCAGGCAAACCAGATTCGGCGGTAAGGTACAGCAGAGCGCGGTCCGGGGCGCGCGCGCACCTTGCGGAAGTCCGGGCACGGCAGGCCGGTGTAGCGGTACTTCACCGGACAGCGCCGCCGCGCCTTCTCGCCATGGTGCGCGCACGGGCAGGTGACATGGCAGTGGCTGAGCGAGTTTGTGCAGCGATCCACCTGTCCCGCGCGCAGGCCGCGGTCAGAGTGCAGCTGGCGCAGGCACGCCTGCCCGGACGCGCAACGCTGCTGGCTGCTTGCGTTGGAAGCCCTGGAAGGCCAACCAAGCACCTTTGCTGCAAAACTGCAGCAAACGCATGGCAACCGTGCTCGCCGGCACGACGCCCGGCCGGCTCTGCACGGGCCAGGCCCCCCTGTGCGGGCCGTGGCCACTGCCGGGCGCGGGCGGGGCACCGCGTGAGCGTGCCCTACCCGCTGCACAGCTGCATCGCCCGCTTCCGCGACGGGAGTGGGGCCTCACCTTGAACCGCAGCATGTAGAACTCCTCAGAGTACTGCTGGGCGGGCGCTCCGGGCGCGACCGGCACGTTTGGGCCGGGCTGCGGGCAAGGGCAAAGCTGCGAATTAGCATGGGCGCTGTTTCGGCCACGGCCACGAGATCAGCGGCAGCAGGCAGGCACGGTGAGCCTGTGGCGGGAGGCACCATCGGCAGGCTCGCATACAGCGCCCTGGCGGGCTCCAGCGAGGGCGTGGCCAGGTCTGTGGCATTGCCCTGCGTCATGGCGATACCTCCCGCTGCCGCGGCCCTCCAGCCCCCTCTTTGAAGCACCAGGTATGAGGCGACGCTGCCCTGGCCGCACTTTGAGCCGCAAGAATGGCGCTGCGACGTGGGGCGGGGCAGTTTTGATTGGGCGATACTTCAGCTGCCGGGCCACAGCTAGACCTAGGGGATTAGTGAGCGGCTTGCTGTAACCGAAGTCGGTTATCCGGCGCAGATCGCAGCCTCGCAGGCCGTGCTGTTCGAATCTTGCCTGCCACGGCACGACAGCAGGGCAGCCTTCAGTTGGGCGCGCGGGGCGAAGACCACAGCCCAGGTGCGCTCCAACCGAAACGCTCGCGCTGAAGTTGGAGACCAGCACCTGGTCGCTGCACTACATCCTGCGCACTGGGCACTATGCCCTCCTATTTCCCGCCTTCTTCAGCGCTGTCTGTCTGGAAGAGAGGCCGTGGCTTGCAAGCGCCCGCGTTGCAACACGCCACAGAGCTGCTCCTGCCAGCGCGCCGAGCGCAACTGCTCGTGCTTGGCTATGCTGCAGTGACGACTCAATACCTTTGTCTCAAAGAGGCCCTGCACAGCGCACGCTGTGCACCTTGGGGTCGTACAGCCGCAGGCGGACCTTCCAAACCGTCATGCTTGAAGTTGAAACGTCGCCGTGTCTGTCTCACTTACCACACGCAGGAGGCCAGCCAACAGACTGAGTGGGGCAGAACACCAGGCAGAGCGCAGGCGCCTTTGCCCCTGCTTGCCCAGGCTATGCGCTTGGGCCATAGGGCCAGGCCAGACTTGCGCTCGCAAGTCTGGGCGCAGGACCCCCTTTGGTTGGCTGCAGCAGACAACGCGATCCTGTGACGCTCTCCTTGGTGCCACTCTATACGGGACTGCCTGCTGCACAGCATGCGTATGTATGCGTATATTGTCCCTTGCATGGTTTACAGACGCGACACAGCGCCCACACTCAGAAAGGTCTCGCTCACTCACCGCGATCACTCACGCTGCACCGCCGCCCCCTTGGTTGCACGCAGACGCCAGCGCCTAGCCTCGCCTGCCCGCCAGCCGGCTCTGGTAGTCGTGGTACCAGCCGCGCACGGTGTCCACGCTGAACGGCCGGCCCGTCATGTGGCAGTAGTTCTCCCACAGGCGCACATAGGCCGCTTCCGTGATCTGCGGCCCGCCGTCCCGGGCGCCGGCGCCTTCGCCCTGGACGCCGCGCCAGCAGGGCAGGCTGAGCTGCAGCGACCCAGGCGCTGACGCTCTGACCAGAGCGGACAGCACTTGGGACAGCGCACGCTGTTGTGCATGTGCATGTGGGCTGTGCACAACTGCTGTGTCACCACACATGTGATAGCTTGCGTGCCAGCCTCATGGACCACAGGCCCCGCCATCCATACCCTGCCCACATGCAGGACAGCAGGACAGCTGCATGCACCTGAAGTGCATGTTGGCTGCAGCGTCCCAGCAAGTCGTGCACAGCTCGTCAGCAGCACGCCCCCTAGCGTAGTAGATAAAGGAAGCCAGGCATGCGTGTGGCAGGCGCATGCACCAAGCAGAGGGGCACTGCCGCATCCTTTCACAACTGTGCCGCTTGCAGCTCTCTGTGTGTGCCGCAACTGCAGACGGTCCCTCATATGAGCTGCGCATCTCTTTCAGCAGCCGCCTACCCCACTCCCTCACGCAGCGCGCGAGCCCCGCTGCGATTACCCTGGAGCCAGGGCGCGCCTGCGCAATCATGGCCTGCACGGGGTTCATCATCATCGGCGCAAAGCCGCCCATCATCATCATGTGGCCGCCGTTGTCGGCGCCGTCGCCGCCGCGCGCCTGCTGCGCGGCGGCCGCCTCGCGCTCGCGCTTGCGCTGCAGCGCGCACGCACACAGCAGCCTCAGCCACTGCATGAGAGGCTAGACGATGAGCGCAGGCCGAAGGTGAGCATGCACGACAGCAGGATGGCGCCCTGCAGTACAGAGCACAGCATCACAGGCCGACAGCGACAGTGTCAGTGCTGCGCGCGCGCCCTGCTGAACGCGGCCAGGTACTCGTCGTACGACATCTCAGTGATGTCGCGCAGCCGCTCGCTGCTGCGGCTGCGGCTGCGGCTTCGCCGCCGGCCGCGCTCTGGCCGCGGGCTGCCGCTCCGGCTCCTGCGCGGAACGCGCGCGCATCAGCGCCGGCTGCGCGGATGTGTGTCCAGCAGTCTCCCTCCCACACAGGCAGGGCTGCGGCTGCCGCGTAAGCACATGTTTGAGGACGGCGCTGCAGGTATGCACAGGGCACAAAATACCTTCCAAAGGCAATGGCATGAGCCGCGCCTGCCGCGCGAGCGGTTGTGGTCAGCGCGCCGGCCACGGGGCAGCGGGCCGCCCTCAAAGCCGCCGCCGTGGCCCCAGTCGGCATCGGGTCTGCGCAGGGCCTCAAAGTCGTCGTGCTCGGGCCAGCCGCCGCCGCCGCCGTGCGGCAGGCCGCCCGGGCCGCCAAAGCCGGGCTCGGCGTAGCCGCCGCCGCGCCGCGGCGGCGGGCTCGGCGGCGGCCGCGGCGGCGGCCGCGGGCCCAGCCCGTCCGGCGCCGGCCCGCCGCCGCCGCCGCGCATCATGGGCGCACCCAGGCCATCGCCCAGCAGCATGCCCGGGCGCATCATAGGGCCCGCCACCATGCCCATGGGCCCGGCCATCATCCCCATGGGGCCGCCCATCATGCCCATAGGGCCGCCCATGCCGCCCATTGGGCCGCCCAGCATGCCCAGGCCGCCGCCCATCATGCCCAGGCCGCCGCCCATCATCATGCCCATCGGCCCGCCCATCATGCCCATGGGGCCGCCCATGCCCATGCCCATCATGGGCCCGTCTGCCATCAGCATGGGCCCGCCCGGCGCCGGCGGCCGGGGCGGCGCGCGCATGCCCAGCGGCGGCGGGCGCGGGCCGGCCGGCTTGACCACGCCGTTGCCTGCAGCGCACGCGGATGCATGACAGGGCGTCGCAGGCTGTAGGGCACCGCGGGAGCCGCAACACACTTGCGGTGAGGGATGCCAGCGCAGCTGTGAGACTGCAGATCCTCTTCAAGACATGCAGGCGGCACGGCGCCCACGCTCTCAGCCGCGCCAGCGCACCGCATGCGAGCACACAACCACGCAGGGGTTATGCGCTCCACCTGGGGAGCACACAACCAGCTGGGGCCGCACCCAGGGGCCGCGCGGGCCGCGGCACGCCGGCCGCGTCGGCGCCTGCCTCGATCAGCGCCACCAGCGCCTCGCCCAGCTCGGCCGGCAGCTCCTGGCCGTCGCGGCAGACCTTGACCGGCTTGCCCTCGTTCAGCGGATTCGCCAGGTGCTCCGTCGCGCCGAACGGCAGGTCGTACCGGCGCAGCCACACCACGCGGAAGGTGCCGCCAACCGCTGCGCCGCCCTCCCACGGGTCCTGGCTCTGCCGCGCCGCGCGCCGGTCGGGCCGCGTCAGCGCGGCGCCCGGGCGGCCGGGCATGCGGGGCGCGCAACGGCCCTGCCCGCGGCCTGGTGGCCACGTGTGCAGCGGGGCGTGCTGCAGCCGCGCGGTGCGCAAGTGCGCGCCGCCACATGCTCCATGGCCGCCCCGCCTTGCTGTGTGCCATGTGCTTTTTGTCTCAGTGCTGTAAAGCTGGCCCGGCGCGAGCAGTGCCAGGCCGGCGGCGTGCTGGGAAGCAGACAGTGTGGCAGACGCTGGGGCGAGCGCGGCTGTGGGGAGGGCAGCCGTTGATGGCTACGGGTGACACGGGCGATGCAGGCGGATGTGCACAAATGGTCGTGACCAGACAGGAAAGGAGCAGCTCGCACACGCGTCTGTCTCCAGGCGCCTCACGCTCAGCCGTGCGCAAGTACGTCATTTTCAAAGATGACGTTTTGGACACGGCTGCAAGGTCAAAGGAGTGACAACAGGCTCTGCTCGGGGGCCGCGGGGGCGCGCCTGCTGGCGCGCCGCCGGCGACGCCATGCGCGCATAGCCCTGGAAGCGGCCGCTCATGTTAACTGAGAAGATGAGGAACACGCCCGGGGCGGTGCGGAATGCCTCATTCAGCTTGTCCTCGTTGTGCCTCTGCACGCGCAGCCGCCCTGCACCCTGAACCCCACCGCACGCGGGCGCCGCTGCCAACCGGGCCACCGCGCTCGCCATGCGCGCGTCAGTGGCCGCCCGCCCTGCCTGGCCACGGACTTGCCGGCAGGCAGGCAAGGCGCCTGCCGGCGCGGGTCGCCATGGGTGCAGCAGGGTGCGGGTGCTCCTGGGTAGCAAGCGCTTGTTGTTCCGGGCTCTGCACGCCACGCTTACAGCGACGGCCTCGCTTGCAGGCAGCACTTGGCACGCCCTCAGCACATGATGCACGGCGCAGAGCATGCAAAGCATGCGACAGCAGAGCGGTGGCCGCGCATGGGTGCGCCTGTCCTGAAACGGCACTAGAGCCCGACGCAGTGTGGCTTCCTCTCAAGCACAAGCGGAGACAGGCCCGGTCCTTGTCCACTGCTGGTGGGATGCAGGGTGACAGGCCGGCCAGCACTTGCGACTTCACAGCTTGAGTACATGTACACACAGCAAACCAGTGCACTAGACTACTTGGTGCACGGTCCTGTTCAGCGGGATGCGCAGGCCGACACGTGCGCCGCGTGTAACACGTCGCAGCAGCATGGCATCTCAGTGAGCAACCCCCGCTTTCAGGGACCCTCAGCCCCCCGCCCCCGACCATTTAGCTACACTACTCACACGCAGGACACGCGCTCACCCATGCTAAGACAAAAAAGCAAAACAGCAGGCACTCGACGGGGGCAAACGAGGCCAGGGCCGGCGGCGCCGTCACCCACGAACCTGGGTGGCCCAAATGCCCTTCTCAAGACTCTGCTCAATGTTGAAGGGGGTGATGCTCTTCAGCACGAAGTAGCGCGGCTTGCGCGCTCCGGCGGCGGGCGCGCGTGGCGCCGCCGTCGCTGCCGCGCCGTTGCCGACCAGCGCGGGGCCGAGCCCGGCGCCCCCGGCGTCAAGGGTGACGTCAAAGTCGTCGTCGGCCGCGCTGCCAAAGCTCAGCTGGTGGCTCAGCTCGGCCATCGCCGGGCCCTGGGCGGGCGCGGGGTCGCAGGGCCGCTCAGCCCCACGCGGGGGTGCACGCGTAGTTGACGATCAGGCGACCCTCGCTGCCATAGGCCTGCGCAGGGCCACAGCAAGCTGGGGTGCCCTGTGGCAACGACCCTGCGCGATCGGCCACCAGCACCCGCACTGAAGGCTGCACGATCCGCCAGGCAAAACGCGGGTGCAGTGAATTTGAAGCACAGTCACAGCCGCCAAACCAACATAAGCCATTGCCGTTGGTGAGTTGTCGGCAATGCCAGGCAGCGCAGCGAGGTTGAAAGCGGCAAGGCGGGGCGGCGCGCGCCTCGTACAGCACGGACAGCTTCTCATCCAGCGACGGCGAGAAGGACTCCTTCAGGTACACAAACTGCGCGCGCCGCGCTGCGTCACCGCGCCTGCGCTGCGACCTGCGGCGTGCTTGCCGTCGCAGCAGGGACGGACCGCGCGCACCAGCTGGTCGGACTTTGTCTTCTGCCGCAGCACGTCGACGATCTTGGCAAACTTCTCGCTGGCCAGCACCTGGCGGCAGCGCCGGCCGCTCAGCGCGCGCGCTCCCGCCCGGGCCCAGGCTCACTCCCCGGCGCACTGAGGGCCGGGCGCACCTTGACTTTCTGCTGCTTGAGGATGGGGGCGTCGCCGGTCGCCCGGAGCCAGACAACGACTGCGCTGCCAGCCACCCCAGGTCAGCGCGACAGGCAGGGCGGCCGTCGCGCGCACCTCGGCAGCCTGTGCACCGTCGGCCACGGTGGAGGGGCGGCCAGCGCGTCGCACCGTGCTGGTTGGAGCTAGAGGCCATGCGCAAGAAGCATATGGCCTGTCACGCTGGGTCAGCCTTGGCCAGTTTATGCACCGTGGTCAATCAGCTACCCTGCAGCCCCTTGCCGCTGCCCTCTTTCTCAGGCTCAACCCGATTGTTGAGGACGAGCAGCCTGCTCTGGCAGACTGCCACAGGGTCAGGTGTAGGTGTAAGGGTCTGAAGCTCTTGAGCTGCGTCTGCAAGGCTCAGGCAACACCGCTACCAGACTCCCTTGAGTACAGTGCTGTCAGGAAGCACGTCTGGCTGAGTGAAGCCGTTCCAGGTTTGGCCAGTCCTAGCAAGCGCTTCTGCTTACCGCTGTAGGCTCTGCTACAGGCGCTCACAGCAAGTGGTGCTGGGAACAGCACCGGTCACAGCCTGCAGCTGTTGCTGCTTCGCCCATGATTAGACTCAGTGAGCTGTAGTCGTCTGCGCCTGCTGCCAAGCCCAGGCGGGAGCCTGCGGCGGCGCGGCGAGCTGATGGCGGACCGCAACTTGGACACATGGATATCCGACCAGCTCTACGCGCTCCTAGGTGCCGCCCGCACCTGGCGCTGTCGCCGAGCGTTGCATCTGCAGGCGCGCTCACGGTCCGCGCTTGCGCCAGGGCTGTCCGAGGACGCTGTGGTCAACTTCGTCAAGGCGCTGGGCCGCAAGGCAACGTCCGCCGCCGCGCTCGCCGGCCAGCTCCAGGGCCAGGCGCGCCCGGGCGCACCGGGCGCCGCAGGCCGGGCTGCCTGCTGTGCCGTCGCAGCGCGGTCAGGGCTGCCCGAGGCGCCTCCAGGCCTTGCTCAGGACCGGGCCGCGGCTCTGGTCCTGGGCGCGAGAACGTAGGTGCAGGGCGCTGGTGTGTGTTTGAAGTAGGCAGGCACGTGCGCGAGCCGGCCTGGCCAGACGTGCAGAGGTGCTCGCCTGAGGCGCCCGCCTGAGGCGCCCCCTTGCTGGCAAGCATGCGCCAGGCCCTTCTGGGAGCGCCCCGCAGCTGGGCCGCGCTGCGCGCCTGCGCCAGTCCGCGGCAAGCGGCAGTACCGACCTGCGTGCTGCTCCGCGGTGACGTTGCACCGTGTGGAGCATACACTCTGGGGCTCCTATAGACCTCTCTCACAAATAGGACTCCCCCGCCGCTTCAAAGGACGCGGCCGGTCGCAGGGCCTGCCGCGCTCGGCGGCGACGCTGCGCTTCGCGGAGGAGCTGCTGGCGCGCACGCCGGCCGCGGGCGCCGCGCCCAGTGAGTACCGCGAGCGCGAGCGCCAGGCGGCCGCGCTGGTGCGCGCGAATGCGGCCTACGCGCTGCTGAGCGACGACGAGGACGACGGCGCCGCGGAGCCGCCGCCCGCGCCCACCACCGCGCCCGGCCCGAAGCCCGCCAAGCAGAAGAAGCTGCGCAAGGCCAAGGCGGGTCCCTGCAGCCGACATGCTGTAGCCTCCCATGCACATTGCGGACACCTGGACCCTGAAGCTTGCAGGCGGCGCTGCGGAGCGCCTGCCCGCGCCGGCGCCCGCGCCTGCGCCAGAGCCTGCCGAGCCGAAGGCCTTGTGCGGGACACGGGTCCCTGTGTGTGAGGCGTGAGCGCAGTGCCTGCCGCCGGTCGCAGCCTATGCCCCGTCGCCTGGCGGCTCAGTTGGCGCCGCGGTGCCGCTCGGCGCGCCCGCGCTGCGCACGGCAGGGCGGGGGCGGGACACGTGCAGACCTGCCGATGTCCACTGCTTCACCGCGGCGGGCGGCGACGTTTAGCGCCGCCCTCATGCGCCTCTTTGACTGCGGCACAGGCGGGCCCGCTGGCAGAGGAGGAGGATGGCGATGCCGGCGGCGCGCGCGCGCCCAAGCGGCGCCGGCGCGCCTGGGAGGAGGCCGAGGAGGGCGAGGGCGGGTCGGACGCGGAGGCCGAGCGCGCGGCGGCGGCCGCCGAGGCCGCGCGCGAGGCCGACCTGCGCGAGCGCGCGGAGTTCGAGGAGCGCCTGCGCGCGCGCGACGAGGCCAAGACGCGCAAGATCGCCGAGGCCAAGCTGTCCAAGGAGGAGGTCGCGGTGCGGCCCTAGCCGCGGCCCTGACCCTACACGCACGCGCGCCGGGCGCGCTGCCGCGCGGCGGGGCGCAGGCTGCCTTGCCCGCGCTTGTGCAGCGGCGCCGGGGCGGGCCGCGGCGCGCGCGCGCGCTCGCGAAGCGCTTGCGTGTGAGTGGCGGCGCGAGGTGTGCGATGGGGATGCCTGTAGCGGGATTGAAAGCTCTGCGCAGACCATAGGCTGTTCGGCCACCACACAGCCAGCTGCTCGGCCAGCCATGTGCGGCTGCTGCCAAGCGAGTGTGGGCAGGGACGCTCCTCATGGTTGTTGGGCCGCGCGCCTCTGCAGTGGGCGTACAGAGGCGGCGTTGACGCAGTGCGAGCCGCGCTGGTGCTGTCCTTGATCTGCTGCGCTGCTACTTAGGAGCAGGGTCTGGCCGCAAGCCTCCATGTAGGCGGCGCGGCCGCCGCAGGTTCACAGCGCCGCCCCGGGCAAGGGCCCTGGGCAGAACCCTGAGCAGAACCCCCGGCGCCGCGCAGGAGATGGAGCGGCGCAAGTATGACACCGAGGCCGAGCGCGACGCGCTGGTGCCCGCGCTGCGCGACGTGTCGCGCCAGGAGTACCTGAAGAAGCGCGAGGAGGGCAAGCTGGAGGAGCTGCGCCAGGCGCTGGAGGACGAGGAGGCGCTGTTCGCGGTGCGGCCCCTGTGGAATAGCCTGGGCGCTGCCGCGGGCCGCGGACCGGGGCGGGCCTCCTGGCATCGCCGCGACCTGCAGTTGGGGCAATTCCATGTAAAGGTGCATGAGGAACGGGTGGGGTTCTGGCGGAAAGTCGCTCGGCGGCGGCAGCAGGCTGGCTCTCAGGATGTGCTGCGCCGCGGCGGGCACGCGCAGCAGCGCCTGCTTGAGGCTGTGGAAGAGCCAAGCATTGCGCCCCGCGTCCTACGCCGCCAGTGCGCAGGCGCGCGCGCGCGCGGCGCGCGCAGCGAAAGTGAACAGGACGGCGGCGCGTTCCAAAACCCTAACTATAACCTACGGCACTAGGCACCCAATGCAGGGTGTTCCCCGTCATGACCGCCGCGCGCTCTGCGCAGGGCGTGCGACTGAGCAAGAAGGAGGCGCGCGAGCTGGAGTACAAGCGGCGCGTGTACGAGCTGGCGAAGCAGCGCAAGGCGACCGAGGATGCGCTGCAGCAGCGCGACGAGTACCACCTGCCGGACTCGTATGAGGGCGAGGGCGCGCGCAGCCAGCGCTACGAGGTCCTGACCGCGCGCTACCGGCGCGCGCCCGCGCTGCCCCCTGCACCTGCCGCGCCCGTAAAGCGGCCGACGTGGCCGCAGCTGCATGTGTAGGGTTAGGACAGGGCCTACTCTGGGCCGAGGACCGGCACCGCCGGCGCCGCAGCGCGCGGTCGGGCAATGCGCGCACGCGCGCTTGCCCACACGGGAAGGCGCAGGCTGCGGGCGGGGGCGCGCATGGCAGGCCTGCATGGCAGGCGGCACGGGATGTTTGCCAGGACAGCGGACTTTGCTGTGGGCCAGCTGGAGGAGAGAGGGAAGCGGGCTGCAGAGCGGGCGGCGCGCCGCGCGCGCAGGGAGACCGAGGAGAACGGCGAGGGCGCGCCGTGGAAGGAGCAGGAGACGTGGGAGGGCGAGCAGATCAAGAAGGCGTCCATGCGCGTCGGCGCGCAGGACCGCGCGGCGGCCGCCGCGGCGTACGACTTTGTCATCGACGACCAGATCGAGTTTATCAAGGACCAGGCGCTCGCGGGCGACCTGGTGCGCCTGCGCTCTGCGGTGCCCTACCCTGCACCTTTCCCCTATCCCCATGGCGGGCGCCCGCAGAGCGCGCGCCAGCATGTCCCGGTGCCGGCGCTAGGCTTGCTGGGGGCTGCGCCGCGTGAGGCTACGTGGGCGGCCGGCCCTGGCGGCTGCAAGTTGCGAGGCGTGTGCCCCCGCTGTCCCGCCAACGGCGGCGCGCCCCGCGCGCGCGCAGGACCTGGACGAGAGCGCGGAGGCAGCGGAGGAGCGCGAGCGCGCGGCCGCCGCGGCGGCCGCCAAGTCCGACTTTGAGAAGCTGCAGGCCGACCGTGCGCTGCTGCCCATGTTCCCGTACCGCGACCAGCTGCTGGCCGCCGTGGAGGCGCACCAGATCGTGATCATCGTCGGCGAGACCGGCTCCGGCAAGACCACGCAGGCGCGCGGCCTTGCATTGCAGCTGGCGCGGCACACCTGGATAGGTTAAGGGTAGGGTTATGGGTAGGGTTATGGATAGGGAATCACAGCATCATTGCAGCGCGGCGTGCCGGCGCGCGCACTGCACGCCGCTGCGGTGGCGCACGCGCGCGCCGGGCGCTCTATGATGCTGCAGGGCGGCTTCGCGCCGCCGCCTGCTTTCTGAGCTTGGGAGCTGGGCGCTGAGGGGGGGCGGGCGGGTCGCGCGCAGATCCCGCAGTATCTGCATGAGGCGGGCTACAGCAAGCTGGGGCGGATCGGGTGCACGCAGCCGCGGCGCGTGGCGGCCATGTCCGTGGCCGCGCGCGTGGCGCAGGAGGTCGGCTGCAAGCTGGGCGCTGAGGTTGGTTACTCCATCCGCTTCGAGGACTGCACGTCCGAGAAGACCGTGCTGAAGCGCGCCCCGCGCCGGGTCCCCGCCCGCTCTCAGGCTGACGCGCGCGGCGGCGCACGACGCGCGTCGCATGCAGCCGTGCTCAACGCGTGGCAAATCAACCGTCTCACCAGCCCCTGATACGTACTGCTCACACCGCCTCTGTAGTGGCCAGCAACACCGCCTTGACAGTGACGTCCAGCCCAACAACATGCCGCACATGGAGCTCCCGCTCCTTGTCCGTCGTCTCTAGAGAGGCTCGTCTGAGACTCCCTAGCAGGCGCAGCGGCTCGGGTGCGACCGGGGGCGCGCCGCGCCAGCGCCTGACCCTAACCAAACCCTGGCCGCGCTGCAGGTACATGACGGACGGCATGCTGCTGCGCGAGTTCCTGGGCGAGCCCGACCTGGCCAGCTACGCGGTGATGATGGTGGACGAGGCGCACGAGCGCACGCTGCACACCGACGTGTTGTTCGGCCTGGTCAAGGACATCGCGCGCTTCCGGCCCGACCTCAAGCTGCTCATCAGCAGCGCGACGCTGGACGCCGAGAAGTTCAGTGAGTACTTCGACTACGCACCCATTTTCCGCATCCCCGGCCGCCGCTACCCGGTCGACATCTTCTACACGCGCGCGCCCGAGGCGCGCGCGCGCGCGCCCGCCCGCCCGCCCGCCCGCCCGCGCGGTGCCCGGCAGCAAGCGCGGCCGCAGAGGCTTTAAACAGGACAACACGAGTGAGCGTCGCGCATGCCGGCCGGTCAGCAGTGCAGACCGGGCGTGCTGGCGCGTGCGTGCTGAAAGGACTCGCCGCGCCTGCTCACGGGCGCCGGCGAGTTAGCTGATCCGCTACGCTGCATCTCTCAAGGGCGCGGCGGCGCCGCATGGGTGCCGCGCGCGCCCGGCCTCGGCCGCCGGCGGGGCGCCGGGCGTCCTTGCGCATGCGTGCCCAGCGCGCCGCCGGCCCGCCGCCGAGTCTGCGCCGGCGCGCCGAGGCGCACCATGACACGTCTGGCATGTCTATGGCATGCTGGGCAGCAACGTGGGCAGCAACGAGCGAGAGATTGCGTGGGATATGAAAGGGTTTCGGCAGGGTGAGGACGGGCGCTGTCGGGCGCGCGCAGGCGGACTACCTGCACGCGGCGGTCGTGCAGACGCTCACGATCCACGTGAACCAGCCGCCGGGCGACGTGCTCATCTTCCTGACCGGCCAGGAGGAGATCGAGGCGTGCGAGGAGCTGCTGCGGCAGAAGACGCGCGGCATGGGCAGCAAGATGGGCGAGCTCATCATCGCGCCCATCTACGCCAACCTGCCCTCCGACCTGCAGGCGCGCCGCCGCTCCGCTCCCGCCCGCCCCCGCCGCCCGCGCTGCGGCCCGAGGTCACGCGCAGCCGAGCCAGGCGTCTGCCGCCGTCTGCGGTGCATGCGCCGTCTGCGGTGCATGCCGCCAGCTGCATCGTCCGGCACGGGCCAGTCTCTGCTCCAAGCGGACAAGTTGCGCGGCCCACGGGCGCGCGCGGGCCGGCCGCGAGACCACGCGCCAGCGGCCGCCCAACCCCGGGCCGGCGCGCAGGCCAAGATCTTTGAGCCGACGCCGCCGGGCGCACGCAAGGTGGTCATCGCCACCAACATCGCCGAGACGAGCCTCACCATCGACGGCATCCGGGCGCGTCCCCCCCCCCAACCCACCGCTTGATCCAGCGCCACCCTAACCCTGCCGCCCGCTACGCCGCCGCCTCGCGGCAGCGGCGCGAGCTCGGCAGCCGCGTGCGCACCGCGCATGCCCGCAGCGGCGCGCTGCGTGCCCTGTGCTCGCGCGGGGCGCCAGGCCGTGTTGTGCAAGCCTAGAGCTCTACAGCAACCGCCCACTGGGGACGCTGACTGCGGCCGATATGAGGCGACTGAGGTGGCGCGCGCGCGCAGTACGTCATCGACCCGGGCTTCGTGAAGCAGAACAGCTACAACCCGCGCAGCGGCATGGAGTCGCTCATGGTCACGCCGGTCAGCAAGGCGTCCGCGCAGCAGCGCGCCGGGCGCGCCGGCCGCACCGCGCCCGGCCTGTGCTTCCGCCTGTACACCGCCTGGTCGTTCCAGCACGAGCTGGACGACAACACCATCCCGGAGATCCAGCGCACCAACCTCGGCGCGCCCCGCCCCGGGGGGGCGGCCGGGCCGTGCGGGGGCGCGGCGCCTGCGGCGCTGGGCGCGCGGCGCCCTGCGTGCCATCTCTGGTCCTCCCTGCACAGCTGCTGCCCAAATAAACGCTCGTGCCTGGTCTGCGCACCGAGGGCTTCTCCCGGCGCGCCTGTCCCCTGTGCTGGGCTCTGCAGGGTGTTGCCCTGCGATGCCGGGCACGGGCACCCCGCTGCTTGCTGCCTCCAGCGCGAGCCTGCTGGGGCCCGACGTGCTGGCGCCTTGGAGACCGCGAGAGGCGGGCTGTCTCGGCGCCCACGGAGCTGTCGGCCGGCGCGCAGCGCTGCGCGTTTCACCGCCGCGCACGTGCTCGCGCTCTCTGCGCGCCCGCCCTGACCCCGACCCTGCCATGCCGGGCCGCCAGGCAACGTGGTGCTGATGCTCAAGTCGCTGGGCATCAACGACCTCGTCAACTTTGACTTCATGGACCCGCCGCCGACGCAGACGCTCTTCCGCGCGCTCGAGCAGGCGCGCTCGCAGTGGCCCAAGAGACTCACTGAAGCATGTGTGCTCCATCTACCAGCCGCCAGCTGAGCGCATCCGTCGCACATCCATGCCAGGGCAGCCTGTGTGAGTGTCTCAGCATGTTGTGACATGGCATGGCAGGACCCATGCGTGTCGTTGCTGACCTGTGACGTTTTGCACGCCGCGCCCGTGTCATGGGGCGGGCTGCGCGCGCAGCTGTATGCGCTGGGCGCGCTGAACGACCGTGGCGAGCTGACCAAGCTGGGCCGGCGCATGGCCGAATTCCCGCTCGACCCCATGCTCGCCAAGACCATCATCGCGTCCGAGGAGTACAAGGCGCGCCGGCCCCTCGGCGACGCGGGCGCTGCCGCCGCTGCTCGGCTCCTGCAAGTCCGATGTTCTGGCTGCTCCTGCATGCGGCAAACCTTACGTCGATGATGGCGTCTGAGGACGGGTTCTTTTGGCAGCTCAGCATTGAGTGGGTGTGATCTCGCGGTGATGCAGATGCAGGTCTGCATTTATGAGCTTCTAGGCGGGCGCCGACGGCGGGCGCACGGGCGCGCAGTGCTCCGAGGAGATCGCGACCGTGTGCGCGATGGTCAGCGTCGGCGGCGCGGTGTTCTACCGGCCCAAGGACAAGGCGGTGCACGCGGACAACGCGCACAACAATTTCCACCGCGGCGCCGTCGGCGACCACGTCGCGCTGCTCAACGTGTTTGCCGGCTGGGCCGAGTCCAACTTCTCCACGCAGTGGTGCTACGAGAACTTCGTGCAGGCGCGCCCTGCCCTGCATTATACCCAGCCTGCGGTCAGGCGGGCGGGCAGGGGCGTGTGGGTTCGCGTAGGCAAAGAGTGTATTTGTACACTTTCCGGGCATCCCGCCGTGCCCTGCCGCGGCGCCCCTTGGCGCGCGCTGCGCGCGATCTGAGCGGGCGCTGCGCGGGCGCATGCGGGCGCAAGCGGCGCGCATTAGTGTGAAGCCGGTGAGGCATGCGTCTCTGAGAATGCGTATAGCCTCAGGTCAGGGCGTGTCCCGGCTGCGCAGACCGAGCGCGGGGCGCGCAGGTGCGCTCCATGAAGCGCGCGCGGGACGTGCGCGAGCAGCTGCTGGGGCTCATGGACCGCGTGGAGGTGGAGCTCGTCTCCAACCCGGGCGACCACGACGCGGTGCGCGCGCCTGTATCAGGGGGTGTTGGGTTGGGTTCAGGGCTCTCCAGGGAGTACGCGGGCGGCAGGCCTGCGCGGCGTGTCGCTGCTGCCTGCAGGACGCAGTGTCAGTGCGGCGCTCAGCGCGCCAGCGTAGGGCAAGCGCGGGCACCCTTCTCAGACTGCTGCCTGCGCGCGGCTCTTGCCCCGACGCGCCTGCGGGGCTGCGACTGGCAGCGCGCGGGCGTGCGCCGCGCGGCGCACTGCGTCCCTGCCGCAGCGCCTCGCCCCACGCGCGCGGCGCGGCGCAGGTGCGCAAGGCCGTGTGCGCGGGCTACTTCTACCACACCGCGCGGCGCCAGAAGACCGACTCGTACCGCACGGTCAAGAACCCGCAGACCGTGGACATCCACCCCTCCTCCGGCCTGCGCGAGGCGCGGCGCCCCGTGGCCCCCGCCCTCCCTGTCGCCTGTGCACCGCCGATGTGCCTGGCGGGCGGCTGGTGGCAAGTTTAGATGGCTGTGTTGACGCCTGCCGCCGGACATTCGCTCGCGCGGCCGGCGGCTGCAGGCGCGGGCGCGCGCGGCAGCGCCCTGTGTGCGTCCTCAAGGGCTTGCATCCGGAGCTGTTGTTGGCTGCCGCGGCGCGCCGGCTGGCTGGCACCCTTACTCTATCCTACCCCACCCCCGCTGACTGCGCGGGGCGGGGGCGCAGGTGCTGCCACGCTGGGTGGTGTACCACGAGCTGGTGCTGACCAGCAAGGAGTTCATGCGCACGGTGAGCGAGGTGAAGCCAGGCTGGCTGGTGGAGATCGCGCCGCACTTCTACTCCAAGAAGGAGCTGGACGACCCGGCCGGCCGCAAGATGCCCAAGGGCCAGGGCCGCGCGGCGATCGCGGGGTAGGCGCCGGCGGGCGCGGCGCGGCGCGCGCTGCCGCAGCGCACGTTGCTGGCGTGCAGGCGAGCCGCTGGTTGGCTCGCCGGCGCCGCAAGGCGCTCCGGTTTTTAGGGAGAGCGGCGGGGCAGTGGTCACGGGGTGAGGGGCCTGCACATGCGCGCTGCCGTGTGCACTGTGTCCGGCGCGTGCGGTGGGAGCCAGTGTTGCCTATGTGGGCGCACTGCAGCGGGTAGAACAGCAGGATCTGACAGAAAGCGACGGGGAACGTGCATAAACAGTATACATTAGAATTAGAGCTGAGCGGGCCGCGCGCAAGGGCCAGTGCGCTGGCTGTCTGCCTGCGTCGTGCAAGGAGTGCGCCTCCCTGCCCGGCTAGTGAGGGCGCTGCTGCATGCCACCTGCTGCATGCCCACTGCCGCGCACTGGAATTGGAACTTGTACTTAATATTCAATTGGCCTTCAGGAAAGGGCATGGCTTAGCACAAGCCTAATCACGCTTGATGCACTGCGGCATGCTGTGAGCGGGCTCGCATGCTGCTCAGAGAGCAGGCTCCCACACACAGTTTTCAGGCGACCGCGCATGCGAAGGATCTTCAGCTTCACACACAGGTGGCCGCAGGGCGCCGGCGAGCTCCGCAGCACTGCTGCTCCACCGCGATGCACACCCCACGTGCCGGCACGCTGTCTGGTCAGAGGCCCGGGCTCGGCAGCGCCGCGGCATGCTGGCCGGACAGGAGCCCGGCGCGGAACCAGGCCTCCGCCAGCGCCGCCAGCGCGCCGTCGCCCAGCTGGGCGGCCGCCGCGCGCGCGGCCGCCTGCGTCGCGCCGCCGGCGCCCGCCGAGCGCGCGGCGTGCCGCCCCGACTCAAACCCCGCATGGAACCAGGCCCCGACCAAGCCGGGCAGCGCCGCGTCGCCGCCGGGCGCGGCCGCGGCCATGTGCGGCGTCGGATCGAAGGCGTGCCCTGCGCCGGCAGCTCGTGGCCCGGAGGGTTGGCTGGCCGCCGCGCCTGGCGCGCATGCCGCGCCAGCGGTGCCCAGCCACTCCCCACCCGGCGCAGGCTCTGCTGCGCCCGGCCACGGCCCGGGCTCCGCTGCGCGCCAGGCCTGGCTTGCGTGTGAGTGCCACGCCGCTGCGGAGCAGCCCTCAGCGCCGCAGCGCCGCCCCGGCGTCGCCCCAAACAGCCATGCTGGCAGCGGTGGCGGCAGCGGCGGCGGCGGCGGCGGCATCCACCAGTCGCCTGCATCTTCCCACGCCGGGGTCGCACCGTCGTCTGCCTCCCGGCCCGCACTGGCTGCCCCTTGCTGGGAGGCCGCACCCCCGTCGCGCGGCGGCGCGCCGGGGGCTGCCCCGGCCTGAGCATGTCTCGCGGGACGCGCGCTGCCCGCAGCTGTGTCGACCAGCGAGTCCGGCTGAGTGCGCTCCGCGGGCGGCGCGCAGGGGCGTGCATGCGCAGCGCCGGGCCGCTCCAGGTCCTGGTGCGGCGTGTCCTGCTGGCGCGCGCGCTCCTTGGCTGCCAGGTACCCGTGGTGCCGCACGCCGCGCGGCTCGAGCGTGGAGCGCGGCGGCGCCGCCGCCTCCTGCTCTGCCTGCAGAAGCGGACAGCCGTCGCTGTCGCGAGCCTAAGCTTACTTCAGGCGAGCAAGGCCTAAGGCTTGAGGCCTGGAGGCGTGTACAGGCTGCAAGTAGTGCGTGTCGCGCTCACTTGCCCAGGCCGCCTTGTCCCTTGTCGTCACTCAGAACACTCAAGCACCAGTGCGGCCTGCACTGTTTTATCAAGAGCTGTTCCGGCAGCGGTCGCATGCGCACCTGGTACGATTGCTCGGGCTCTTCTCCCGGGGTGCTGTGAGACAGGCGATGGGCATGCATGCACTGCTCCACCGCCCTCTGGTACGCCCTGCAACCCCACCAGCAAAGTTCACGCTTCATTTTTATCCTTTAAACACAACCCGCCAGCTTGCACTGACTGGTACCAGCGCCTCACCTTATAACAAGATCATCATCAACTGCGGTGCCGGGGGACACGCCGGCGCCAACCATCGCGCTGCACTACCGCACTGCAGTACCGCTTGTGTTGGGATAGTCTGACAGCACCTGCACAGTGCAGGCTGTACTCCTGGAGTCGAGCTTCATACCCTGACTGCAACCCTCGTGGACTGTTTTGACTCTACCGACGTCCAAAGTGGACAGAGCAATAGACAGACGAATATCTCCTCCTCCAACTTCCTGCTGTACCGATCAGAGCTGCATGATGCGATACGAGACTGCTGCATGCTAGCTGCCAGCGTGTAATACTGCGTTTCTTGGCCAAGCGCACACGCCAGTCAGGTTCAGATTGTTTAGCTCTTCAGCTGTTACACTGCAGCCGGCCAGTGCTACTGCAGCGCGCGCCTTGGGCGCACTGTACCAGGCATCTGCGCAGCGTTCTGGTGACGCGTGTGCCAGAGGTGCGCCAGCAGAGTGCAGCAACGCCGCTGCAGGGCCCCCGGCAACACTCGCGGCCGGCAGAACCGCGATGAGCGGCTTGGGGCCCTGCGGGAAGCGGTTGCGGGCCGAGGCCGCTCTGCTGGAGCACCGCAGCGACGGCGCGCACGCACTGCGCCCGGACAGCTGCGCTGCGGGTGGCGCGGCGCCGCAGTGCGAGCGCGTGGCGCGCAGCCGGCTGAGCTTTGGCGACGAACTCGATGACGAGCAGGACGGGCCGGGCATCGCTGCGTCGACCGCCAAGCGGCGCGCCCTCGGCCCCTCTTGCTCAGCAATGCCACTTGCCCTTGCTGTCAGTTCACTCAGCCCTGAGCTCGCTGCTGCGCGCGTGCGCAGGTTCCTGGTGGAGCGCAAGCTCGCGGCCAGCGCGGTGCACGGGCAGCCGCGCGCCTCCCCGTTCGCCGAGCCTGCCTGGGGGGTTGCGCCTGCCGCGCCGCAGGCCTCCCTAGGCCGGCTGTGCTATGGCGTGGCGCAGGCGCGGGGTGCGCTGCAACCCCCTCACGCCCCCTCTGCGGCAGCCAGGCGCTTGCCGCTGGCCTTGCGTACCCAATGCTTGCCTCCCAAGACTCTCTTGAGCCAGAGCGTTGACAACATTGTCAGCGAGCTTAGTCAAGAGCAAAGCGTCTCGCAGTGGCTCTCTGTGTGGCGCCCGGGTGTGTGGTGCGTGGTTGGCGTGTGAACGTGGCGCGCTTTGCCTGGCGGCCTCGGACGCGCGCGCCACAAACAGGCAAGCCCGCCACGGCGCGCCGACGCGACCGTGCAAGGAACGAGGGGCTATGTGTCTTGCCTGGCGCGTGCGGGCCGAGGGTCACCGGTCTGGCGGCGCGCAGGCGCGCGCGCGTACATGGAGGACAAGCACACCATCGTGAGCAGCTTCCGGCCGCTGGGCGGCGCCGGCGCGGTGGACGACGGCGTGCAGCGCAGCTACTTTGGCGTGTTTGACGGTGCGCCGCGCGCGCGCCGCCTCGACGTGGGGGCGGTGGCGGACAGCATGTGCCGTTATGCAGCAGTGAGAGCGCGGCGGGATGTGGCAGCTGTACACAGCACCATTGCGGAGTGGTCACGGCTGTGGAGCTGTTGCGCGAATGATGTTGAGCTGCAGCGCAGGTCCTGGTCAACCAGCGGCCTCTACTGTGTGTCCGGCGCGTGAGTGGGGACCGCGCCGCCCGCGCAGGGCACAACGGCGAGCGGTCTGCGGAGGAGGCGAGCACCAGGTGCGCGCGGCCGCGTGCTGTCAGCATGCAGCTGCTGCCTGAGTGCGCGCATGGGCGCCGGCACTCTGAAACAAAGGCCTGTCAGGGGCGCTAGGCTCCTGGTGCAGCCAGACATGAAGACAGGGGTCTGTACCCTCTGTACCGGGTACATGACCGGGGCCAGTGCATGAAACCCTTTTTGCGATTTCCACTGCAGATCATATTCTGCATGGCTTCTTCCGCACGTCATCTTACATTCCACCATTCTCGGCCGGTCTGTGTTCGCAGCTGACTCTAGCTGGAGCGCCTGCATGCTCAGGCCGTGCGGATGCTGTGCGCGGCAGGCTCCACGCGGTGCTCGCCCGCGATGCCGCCTTCCACCAGTGCCGCGGCGAGCCGGGGGCGTCTCCAAGCGCGGTGGAGGCCGAGAGCGCGGCCATGTCCGGCGCAATGACGCGGGCGTTCTCGGTGCGTTGGATCGTGTCTGGGTGCAGCCGTTGCTGCGCGCGCGTCGCTGCTGGCTTGAGATGGGGTTCAAGGGTCGTCAGCAAGTTTTGTTTGCGAGCTCGTCGGGGACAAGAGGTCGTTTGCGTGGCTCGGTTGCTAGGGGCCCGTGGCTGTCACAGATATTCAAGGCGCTTAAGCAAACAGCCCTCTGCACTATGCACTGAGGCTGCGCAGCTTCTTGGCACGGAGCGCAGCGGGCCCGTGCGTAGCCGCGCCGGAGCTGCGGTTACCGGACACGCACGCACGCGTCATCGGCAGCGGCGCGCCGCTCCTAAACAGGCGCGCGCGCGCGACCGCGCAGGTGGTGGACGGCGAGATCCTGGACCGGGCGCGCGCGGAAGATGGCCGGGACGGGTCCACGGGGCTCGTGGTGGTGCGCGCGGGTGCGCGCGCCCCGCCGCCTGCTGCGCCAGCCGAGGCCTCCCAGCCATGCCTTCAGCCCCGAGCAGGCCGACCCCGCCCTGGCGTGAGCTCGCCCTGTACCCAGGTCGCCGGGCCCGCGGCGGTTGCCCGCCAGCTGAGTTGCGCCGCGCGTGCGCTCTGGCCGCCAGTGCGGCTGGCAGAGGACCGCGCGCCTGCCCTGGCCCGCGGAGCAGGAGCGCGTGAAGGGCGTGCAGGGGGCCGCAGTGCAAGCAGCCCCGGTGGTTAGGTAGTGCCCAACCCTAAACTTTGACCACATATTGAGAGCGCGCCGTGTCCCTGGCGGCAGGCGGCGTCCTGTGGGCGGCGCACGCGGGCGACAGCCGCGCGGTGCTCGCGCGCGGCCCGCGCGCGGTGCGGCTGACGGAGGACCACAAGCCCTGCCTGCCGGCGGAGCGGCTGCGCGTGGAGGCCAACGGCGGCCGCGTGCAGCTGGGCCGCGGGCAGCGCTGCTGGTGCCGGGCCCGCGCTGCGCGCGCTGCCAGCGCTCTCATAATGTGTGTGATGGGGCGCGAGCAGGGCGTGTGCTCTGTGATGCTGCAGTCGTGCATGAAGGGACGCAAGTACCTGCTCTGCCGCAGAGGGTAGTCAGTTCAGCGGGCGGCGCTCGCGCACAAAGGGCGGCATGCACTGCGGGCCGCGGAGAGCGCATGCACAGGTGCTGGGGCTGCGATTCGCGCGGCCTAGGGCAGCCGGCACCAGGCGGCCACGCGGTGGATGAGCCTGCTGCCGCGCGTGCGCAGGCGCGTCATCTGCGAGCCCAGGGATGGCAGGCCGGGCAGCGGGCTGGCCGTCAGCCGCTCCTTCGGCGACCTGGACTTCAAGCAGCCCCAGCGGCGCGCTCCTGACGTGCTCAGCACCCTGGGAGTGACATGCAGGGGCACAGGCCGTGCTGTGCTGCCTGCTGGCCGCGCGCTTGCGCTGCGCGCGTGAGCTCAGTCAGCAGGTGCGGCGTTCAGAGGCGCGTTGGTCTGGGGCGCAGGTTTGTGGAGTGCGAGCCGGACGTGCTGCGGCTGTGCCTGCAGCCGGACGACCGCCTGGTGAGCGCCGGCGCCCCTGCCGGGCCCCGCTGCCTGCAATGGCTCTGCAGGGTAGACTCGGCACCATGGCGCGAGCCCACAAGCGCGGAGGTGCCGGCGCGCCGACGCTCTCGGGCGCGCGCGCAGGTCATCCTGGCCACAGACGGCCTGTGGGACGTGCTGGAAGACCAGACGGCCGTCGACGTGGCCCTGGTGCGCCTGCCTCTGACGGCCTGTCTCCTGTGGCCCGTCGTGGGGCTCGACAGCAGAGCGCAGTCAGCTCTGCATGTGCCACTGGGACATGTGGGGAAGCCAAAGGGTCTGCTGCAGGGTCAGAGCTGTGAGGGGTGCCGTGCTGGCCGATTGCGTGCTTGCGAGCAAGCCCACAAGGCCGCCGCTCAAGTCTAGCCAGGCTGGGTCGGGCAATGTGCTCATATCTCAGACCCTGTGCTGGGTGGGGCGGGAATGAGTATGACACCCTACGTTGGGGGTTTACAGCGCCGGGTGCCGCGCAGGCCACGATGCGGGCGTCCGCCGCCGCGCCGGGCTGCGGCGGCCGCGTGACGGACGCGCAGGCCAAGCTGGTCGCGAACGCGCTGGTCATGGAGGCGCTGCAGCGCAACACCCTGGACAACATCACCGTCATCGCGCTGCTGCTGCAGTGGGACTAGAGGGCGGCAAGCGGGCCATGTCTATAATATGTCTATGTGCATTGCGCAGTGTCTCACAATTAGGGAGTCAGCAGAGAGTCCACGCTTGCTGCTTTGGAGCTTCGCTCTGTACAGTATCGCGTTTACACAAGCAGCCACATGCTGCGGTTCGCCCTCCAACTGCACCCGGGTTTGGTGAGCAGCCAGCAGTACATGCACCTTGACATGCACCCCGCTCTTCAGGGATCGTTTCAGCGCGTCTGCAGCCACACCAGCACTCACAGTTCGAGACAAAGTGTTCTAACCGGGCCATGTTGAGTGCATTACCAAGGCACGTGCCACTAGCTGCATGCCGCCAGCGGCCTTAGCGGCTGTACGAGCGCTCGCGCACCCGCCCAGGCGACCTGGAACCCCACAGCCGGGTACGCGTTAGTTGAACACGGTGCAGAGACGGGCATGCACAGTCTGGCTTCCAGCGAAGTCTGACCTGCAGAAACCTGACCCCGCAGGACAGGTTTGCACAGCTTTGATGCTGCAGCGCTTGTTTGCGTGACGGGACGCAGCCAGGCAGCACGACGCGCACAAGACGCCTTGCACGACGGTGCCGGCCACGCTCAGGGCCAGTGCCGCACACCGGCGCGGCGAGTAGCTTGGGGAGCGTCTGCGCGGCGGCGGCGGCGAGGGCGAACCGCGGCGGTACCCGTCATAGCTGGGTGAGCGGCGGCGCACAGGCGGGGGGCTGCGCCGTGCAGGTCGGGTCAGGTCAGCGCTGCTCACGGCTGTTGGCCGGCTGTATGCAGCAATGGTGCGGCCGGAAGCAGCGCCCAGTGCAGGCGAGCGTCAAGGCCAGGGTGGGAGCGTGAGACCTCAGCTCTGAAAGCAAATCTCCCCCCGGCCACTCCCGTGCAGCAAGCAGAGACGACGGCAATCCCTAGGAGCAGCCTAGCACGCTTTGAAGCGCGCACGCTGGCATCCAGAGCCGACGACTGGTCTAACGAGGCTGCCGCGCCAGGAGCCCCCACCATGCATGGGAGTAGGGTAAGGGGTTGGACGTGGGCGCGCCTGCGTTCGCGGCGCGGAGCGCTGTCATACCCGCCGGCGCGCGGGGCGTCGCGGGACGCCGCCCTGTCATACCCGCCGCCGCCGTACGAATCACGCCCGCCGCCGCCGCCGGCGAGCCCGCCACGCATGTTCCCGGGCCGGGCCGTGCGCGACAGCTCCACACGCTGCACGAGCCGGCTGTCACCGTCTGCGGCCTGCTCAGTGCAGCGGACGACTCGCAGCAGCAAGCAGCGGGAGGCGGCTGGGTCGACGCACCCAGCCGTTGAGGCCGTCGAGCTTGCGGGTCGCGTCGTCGGCGTCCCTGGGGTCCTGCTCAAGCGATGCTGGTCAGCCTGCAGTGGCGCGCAGCACGACAGCGCAGCAAAAGCGGCACGGAGCGCACCTCCATCTCGACGAAAGCTGCGACGGGCCGCCCCGAGGCAAGCGCGTCAGTGCGCTTGCAGTGGAAATTGTTGGAAGACTTTTGTGCAGAAAGCAGCAGAGGTCAGGCACGAAGCCAGGACAGCAGGCACAGTGCAGGAGCAGAAAGAGCTCTCCTTGTCATAGCGATATGCCAAAATAGAACAGCCAGGCAGGCACCACACACCGAGGGGCTGCGATGTGCAGCTGATGTGCAGCTGATGATGATGCTGGGAGCAGCAGATGGGTGAAGCAGCAGCAGGTGCGTCAAGACGAGACGGGGATGATGGTGTAGGCGCGCGGGCGACAGCGCCGGGGCACAGGCGCTGACGTGCGCGGCGCGCGAGCGGGCGGACGCTCACCGAAGCCCGGCGGCTTGCGCGCCACCCACACACTTCTGATCGTACCAAACCTTATGAACTCATCCTGCGCGCAGCCCCCTTCCTCGCTGAGCCTCAGCTGCTTTCCGACGAGGCAGGCGCACGGGCACAACAGGAGGCCGCACGGAGGCCCGGCACCTCCAAGTCGCGCTCGCTGATCCCTGGCGGCAGGTTCCCTGCGCCGCAAAGCGGGTCAGTCGCACACATGACGCACAAAGGTGTGACAATGGTAGACACCGCGGCGCAAACAGGCACCCACCAACATAGATCTTACGCGAATCCATCTCTGCCAAGCACTGATCCCCTGTGTATCAGCTTGGGCCTGCGCTTTGAACAGGCAGTCTCCTTCGGCCGTCTGCAATCAGGGTGTAAGCGGGCAGGGGTCAGGTTGCCTGAGCCACCCCCTGCGAGCTGGAGGGTGGCTGGGTGGCCAGCGGGAGCATACCGCTACCTCGACCGCTCCCAGGGCCCAACAGAGGCCGGGCAATGGTGGCACCAGTGGCCGCCGCTGCGCCGCCTTGCGCGCTGTTTGCGCGCTGCTCCTTGCACCAGCCGGCGGCGCAGCTGCTCCCGAGCAGGCCAGCGCCGCTGGGGCTGGCTGCCGCGCGCGGCAGGCCGCAGGTGGGTTTGCAAGTAGGCCTGGGACGCGGCTGTCCTCCGTCGCAGGGCGTGCGTGGTCATGCGCGCACTGCGCTGCAGCACTGGCTGCCAGTTGCTGTATGTGGACCAATACTGCGTGCACACTGTGTTACTTGCACAAGCTCGGCTGCAAGCTCTGGTGGGTGCGGTGCAGGCGCGGGCGCTCGTGCAGCGGGTGAGCGCTGCGGCTGTGCCCTCGGCGAGGGCGGCTGCTGTGGAGGAGGCCGAGAGCCTGGACGCGGAGAGCCCGGAGGCCGCGGCGCGCCTGAATTTCCAGCGCGGCTCAGTGCACAAGGTGTGCGCCGTGCGTCGTCTCTCGAGAGTCGAACATGGCAGTGTTCAGAGGCTTCACTCGGCCCCAAAGCTTGCAGAGCTGCACGTGCAAGCGGCTTATCAAGGGACGCGGGGCTGTCGCAGCTGCGCCGGGTGCTGGACGTCATCCGCGGCCGGACGTATGAAGATGCGCTCATGATGCTGGAGTACATGCCGTACCGCGCGTGCGAGCCAATTCTCAAGACGCTGATATCGGTGCGCTGCCTGCGCTGCCGCGCGTCGCCTCAAGCAGCCGCCAGCCTGCCTCGTAAGCTGTGCTTTGCACATCAGTGCGAAGCCGGTACAGTGCGCCTCTGTGCCCGTTTGTCCGGGCTGTGCTCGCACGTGCTGACTCTCGACAGCAACTTTGCTGCGCAAAGTCCTACTGAGATTTTCCAACAGTAACTGTGCTGCGCAAAGTCCTACAGCAACTTTGCTGCGCTTTGCGAGCAGCCCCGAAGCGTGGCCTCACGTGCAGCTCCGCCACTGCATTCCGTGCAGCCTTCCTGCTATGCCCTTGAGCGGCCTGGGCTGCGGCGCAGGCCGCGTCCAACGCAAAGGAGAACCAGGGCATGAGCAAGGTTAAGCTGTACGTGAGCGAGTGCTACGCGAACGGCGCTGGCAACCTGAAGCGCATGAAGACGCGGGCAAAGGGCAGGCACGGCCTGCTCAGCGTGTTGCAGCTGCCCCACGATGTGTGAGTCTTTCATGGCGGCGACTCCGCTGGGCTCAGCTTGACATACGTTGGTTGTGCGTGCAGGGGGAACCGGATTCTGAAGCCAATTTCTCACTTGGTCATCAAGGTAACGCGCGCCCCCGCCACGTCACGTGCTAATAGCGCTGTCTACCGCTCTGTGCACGCATCACGAGTGGCCTGGTGTGCAGGTGAAGGAGAAGGAGCGGTCAAAGTGAGGCGTTGGAGAAGGGTTGCCGTCTTGTCTCTCTGGCAACGCCTGCTGGCCCAGATGCACTGGGTGTTGCGACGTGTGCAAGCGGGTGGCAGAGCGGACTGTGCCATACAGGTGCATGTAACGCATGCGAGCGTCTGATTGAGCATCAGCATTATTTCAAGAAGCTGTGCAGACTTGAGCGTCCCGCAGCTGAGCAACACATGCCATAGAATGCGTAAAACATATGTGATAACAAACGCCAAACAGGGGAACAAAGGAGCAGGCGCGCTGTGTAAGAGTGCACACAAGGAAGCCGGGCAGGAGCAAGCCAAAGGAGCCCACTGTAAGTAGGCCATGCAGCAGAGATGCAGAGATTATGCAATCCTACAGAGTTGGGAGACTTCAGCAACTGGCTGATGAGACAGAGCGTCAGCAGATAGGCAGTGCTACCATGTTTGCACCCACAAGCCTGGTGGCACCAGATGCTGCGTCAACATCCGCCTGCAGAGCGCAGCCGGTGCCATGGCGGCAGCCGCCCCCGACTTGCACATGCGTGCACACCGCGCGGCCGCAGCGGCCCGCGCACGGCTGCAGGATAAGGAAACACGCTCAGAGGTGCGCGGCAGGCTGGGGATGGTGCGTGCAGTGCGAGCTTATTGCGGCAGGCAGTAAGTTTAGTGAAGCGCCTGCAGGTTACCTCGCCTTGGCGCCCGGCGGCGGGACCCACTGGTCGCGCCCTTCATTGTCACAGGAGTGAATGAGGAGGTGCTTGTACCCACCCTCCTTTCCATCATATGCGCTGGCTTTGCTTGCTACAAAGTGTGGTGCACAGCACGCAAGTGCTTGCCGCGGGTCTCACGGCGGCGCTCACAGGCCTTCGGTGCTCGCGTCAGGGCGAGATGGAGGGGTCCGACCTGATGGGCTACCTGCTGCGGAACCGCATCATATACATCGGGAGCCGCATCAATGACGAGGTGCGCAGCCGTGCACGCCTCCAGGTGCCTGCACGTGGCTGGAGGACCGGGCGTGTTTGCCGCAAAGGGGCGCCTGCCAGCCCGTGCGCGCGCAGGTAGCCACGAAGGTGGTGGCGAGCATGCTGGCCTTGGAGAGCTTGGACGACACGGCAGATATAAAACTGTACATCAACTCGCAAGGTGCGCTGCGTCCACGGCGCGCCGCGCGAAGCCGCCGCGCTGCGGTCCGGACCCAGCACCTGCGCCTGCCGGGTGCCTGGCGTCAGGGCACACTGGAGCTTGTTGTCTGCGCCGGCAGGCGGGCAAGCGTACTCTATCAACGCCATCCTGGACACCATCGAAGCCGTGCAGCCCGATGTGAGCACCATAGCCATCGGGCTGTGCGCCAGCACCGCCACGCTGCTGCTGGTGCGCTCCCCTGCCGCCGCCTGCCGGCACAGCGCATGCAATAGATTCCGTGCGGGGCGGCACGGCCATGCGCGGCCCGTGCAAGACGCTTGGTCCTGAGAGGGCGGGACCGCGCTGCAGGCGGCCGGCAAGAAGGGCAAGCGCTTCAGCATGCCCAACGCGCGCATCATGATGCACCAGCCGGCGGGTGCGGCCCCTGCGGCGCTCGCCCGCCACCCCGGTTCGGGCAGCGGCGCGCCTGTGTCGTTCTGCGTGCGGCGCGGCGCTGCAGCGGGACTCTGCACGGGCGCTGTGCTGGCACACCGCACGGGCCTGACCAGGCGCGGCGGCAGGCGGCGCCATGGGCTCAGCGGATGAGGTTAATATCCAGGCGGCCGAGCTAAACCGCACGATGAAGGTGCGCCGGCCGCTGCGCGCAGCGCAGGGTTGTGTAGGGGTGGGCCGCAACCGCGGGCGGCGAGGCCAGGCGCGCGGGCGCTGGCAGGAGGCGGCGCCTGCTGCTGCAGGCATGTGCGAGCGCTCTATGGGGGTCGCTGCGCGGCATGCAGCGCGCAGTGTGAGCTGCCAGCCGCCTGGTGCCTTGACATTCAGCTCCCTAGGCCACTCCCTTCTCCCATGGTCTCATAGGTTATGCACCAGGTGCACATGCGGCACCATGCAGCTGAAGCGCGAGTGCGCGCAGAGGAGTGCGCGCGGAGGACCGCACTGAGGCCGTTACTCGCTCTCCGACTGGTTTTCCAGTACAAGCCCCATGCGCCGAGCGCCGCGCGGCGCGGCCGCCGCGCGCAGGTCATGCACCAGTTCTACATGCGCTACACGGGCCTGGAGCGCGAGCGCGTGGAGGAGGAGTGCGACCGCGACAACTTCATGAGCCCGCAGCGCGCGGCGGAGCTGGGCGTGATCGATGGCCTGATCTCCGCGCCGCCCAGCGCCACCATGGACAACCGGCAGTTCCGGGCTGTGATGGCGTAATAGCGCTCTTGTTGTCATCCTTTGGTGTGTACGCAAATTTGCGGTCGTAGAACACATCAGGCATGTGAAGAGCACTTGTAATGAGGAGTCGGTGACTTTCATACAGTGCACAGCTCATCTATGCTTGCCTCTCGATTGCACGAGGAAAAGCACACACACACACACCCACACACACACCAATGCCGACCCCGATGTTGAGGCACCAGCTCTCAGCCTATAGAAGCACGTCATGCCTGTGCTCAGATGTGAGATGATGCCTCGGCCTGCTGAGCTTGTAGAGGCGTCATATGAATGTCCGGAGGCACCCGTGGTGCTGTCAGCACTGGTGCTGCTACATCGGACAAGCTGGGTAAGCTCAGATTGTCTGAATTATCTGTTGAGTCCGTCCATGGTGCGTTAGAATTGCCATGAGGTTGAAGGCAGAATTATGTGAGCACCTTCACCACCTCTGACGTTATACCAGGCAAAAGGCCTTCAGACTAGGCGTTGCTGCTCTCAGACACGGACAGTAACAAAGGCTGCCGTTGGCAAGCCAGCTCGTACAGTGCAGCAGAGACACAGGCTGCCTCTGCGTCCAAGCAGGTATGGTACACAACGCTCCCGCGCCGCACGAGGCGCTCACTTGGCGTGCTCGTCCTCGTCGCCTGCGGCAGGCCAAGCAGACGTGGGGCATCAGCATGCATTGCACTCGCGCTGCTCTATCCGCGGCATGCACAGGGCAGGCCAATACCTTGAGAGTAATGATAACAATAACATGCGTGATTATCTGTGTGCCATGCATGACCATCTCTGTGCCATGCTCACATCAGCGGCGCACCCAGGGTGAAAATCTTTTCTGCGGCGGGCATCGGCGCTGGCGGCGTCGGCGCTGCAAGCGGCGCCGCAGGCGCGGGCACGGGCGCGGGCACGGGCGCCGGCGCCGGCAGGGAGCCCACCGGCGCCTTGGCTGCCGGCTGCGGGGGCGCCGCTGCATGGGACAGCCTGCAGCATTTGCGGACAAGCTGATGCGTGCGAGTAGCTGCGTCTCCTGCCTCAGCAGCCGGCAGCTCTGTAGCCGCAACAGGAGAGCTAATGGCGTTCGCTTATAAAGCGGCAACAGCTGCCACAAGCGCAGCCTGCAGCTTTGTGCGTCGGTATGCATGGAGCGGCATACTCGTGGCGCTCACTTGCCCGACTGAGCGTAGAGCGGGCGGCCTCGGGCACTGGGACAAGCGGGCGCATAAAGAGCTGCCACTAGCAGAAGGGCGACTCACACAGGCAGCGGCGCCTCGCTGCGCCTGGCGCCGGCTGCGCTGGGCGAGGGCGCGGTGGCGCTGGGGCCCGGGGCGTACGCCGCTGCCACGCCGCCGTCCTCGCTCGTGGCGCCGGTCGGCTTGCCGCGCCACCAGAGCTTGTTCAGCGAGGTGGCCGCGGCGGACACCTGCGCGGGGCGCGCACCCTGGCAAAGCTGTGACCGCAGGCTTGGAGTGGGTGCCAGCTTGGGCGCCAGCGCCCACTGGCGGGCCCCGTATGCTGGAAGCCGCCACCATCACACTCGACCCAACCTCACAGGCAGATGCATAGCGACGCCCACAGCGGCCCTGCGCGCAAGTGCGCAGGCACGCCAGTGACGCGCTCTACCCTGGCAGCCCATGCCCGGGGGTACGCCTGCTTACTGTTGCGCGTGGGCGCCCACCTGCTCGTTGCCCAGCGCCCTGGAGGAGATCAGGCGCGCGCTGTTGCCCAGCGCGGTTGCCGTGCGCGAGGCCGCCTGGCCCGCCACCTGCGCGGCAGGCGGCGCGCTGGTCCGGCACCTGATGCATCCCTGCAAAAATCCCCACTCGACGCCCTAACCCTGCATGCCGCCACTCGCGCGGCAGGTGGCGCGCTGGCCCGGCGTCCACCGCACCAGCGAGGCCCTGCAACACGCTGTGCAGGCACCCGGCGCATCCCTGTAAGCTTACCGTAGACCCTATAGATTACCCTAGACCCTAAATCAGCCTGGCAGGGAAGAGCCCGTGTGGACCTGCGCCCTCTAAGCACACAGTGATGGAGGACCGCTGGTGGCGCCACCTTAGGTAGACGCCTGTGGTCATGCAGGCGGGGCGGCGGCCGCCTCCGGCATGCAGTGGAGGCCAGCGGACTCTAGCGTGCCAACAAGTCCCGGTCGCACATCAGCCCCAGCGCCGAGGCGGGCCGGCGCACCCGCATTGCGGCAGACGCCTGCTCGCTGACGCGGTACTTGGCGTCCAGCTCGCTCATCTGCGCGCGCGCGCGCGCGCTCACACCTGCCCCCGCCGTCAAATCCGACCCCACCGGGGCCGCTCTGACACACGCAGGATATATGTTACCACAGACGCTCCGTCAGACATGCATGCAAGGCGTCCAGCTCGGTCTCGGCGGGCACGTTCGCACGCTTACGCTTGTCACCGACAGGAGGGCTTAGGGTGACGCGGCGCACAGGAACTATGCCCTGAGTCAACTTGATGCTTGGGGCGCATGCAAGAGCTCTGTCACCGCCTCAGTGTCCGGCACTGAGGGAAACGGGGCATACCTGTGCGCTTGCAACAGCCGCTGCGCTCTTCGTGCGCTCCTGAACGGCCGCCGCAGTCGCGCGCGTGTTTGCGGACACCTGCGGCAGGCCCTTCGAGCACTGGTCTGGTATGCACTGCACACGGTGCCATTCTTGGCACAATGTGCCACTGCATCAGCTGATGCAAGAGCGGGACACCGCGGCCTGCTTCGCATGCTTCACACCTTCTCTGCTGTCCGCAGGCGCGTCAGCTCGGCGCTGATCCCATAGGCAAAAGCCTCCTGCACCTGCAGCGCGCGACACCCAGGTTTGCAGATGCGCGTGGCGCCTGCACCACAGCACTGCTGCACGCGCGGAGACGCACCTCAAACACCTCGTTCGTCGTGGACTCGTCCATGTGCTCGTCAAGCCACTCCACCAGGTGCGGGATGCTGGCCACGTCCCACAGGCTCGAGCTGCGCCCGCCCGAAGTCGGGAATACCTGCAACGCATCACCTGCTTTGAGAAGCGTCGCCTGGCTGCGCTTCAGCCTGAGACCGGCATTGGCCACACACAACGCAAACACAGAGCAGGACGCAGAGCAAGGCAGGCGCTCGCGCTTGTGCTCGGCACTGGGGTGCAAGCTGCAAGCGCTGCCTGACCTGGCGGCACTTCAGCTCCGGCGGCAGGTCCTTGCGGCGGATGTGGTCCACCAGCGCGACCATCGAGAAGGGCACCTTGGCTGTCACTGTGCTCACAGAGTGGATCGCCAGCACAAGCACCATCATGCACGTAGGGCGGACGTGTTGCCCGCAAACACGCTGGCGGGCTGGCTGCACAGAGGTGACCTGGCCACGCGCACACTCCTCTCTCGGTTGGCAGCACCTTTCAAGTGCAGAGCAAGTGCAGAGTACAGTGTACACCCCTGTCTATTCAGCGGGTAGCCACATATGGCACTAATGTGTACGGGATCCAAGTATTTGGATCCTGGTGCCAGCACTGTGCTAGCATTTGCTGGCGGACTCCCAAGGTCTGTGCAGCGCTTTGGACAGAACGTTGCGACGCGCTGTAATCGCGCACAGCATCAGGCAAACACACCCCCGGCAACCGCTCGCTCGCCCAGGGCTGTGAGGAAAACGGAGCCGCACCCCTTCAGGCACACCACGCATGCAAGCTCTGCGCACGCGGCCTGTGGTGCCGGCGTGCCGCGCTGCACGCCTGCATGTGCGAGCGATGGCAGCGGCCAGCTCCGTGAGCGCCCCGGGCCAGCGCTACTTTGAGACGGACAAGCGCCCGGTGGTGCTCTTCGACGGCGTGTGCAACTGTGCGCCCCCTCCTGCCCAGCAGTGTTATAGTTCACCGAATATATATACTCGAGACTGACACGTGCCGTGTGCGCTCGCGCAGTATGCAACGGCGGCGTCAACACCATGCTCAAGTATGACAAGAAGGCGCGCCGACCGAGCGTGCAACATATGTACATCTTGGCTTGCTTCTATTGTGGTCCTTAGAACGGCGCCTTGTAGGCACGCCCGTAGACGCAGGTGACGCGCGCGGCGTGCAGGGCGAGCTGCGGCTGGCCGCGCTGCAGAGCGAGGCGGGCAGGGAGCTGCTGCAGCGCGTCGGCCGCGCGCCGGACGACCTGTCCTCCATCGTGCTGGTGCGCGCCCGGGGCCCCGCGCTCAGCCACGCAAATGCCGTGCTCACGCCTGACCAGGCCGCGAGCGGCGCCCACAGGTCGCGGAGGACGGCTCGTGGATAAAGAGCGACGCGATCCTGAGGTGCGGCCCGCGCGCCGCCGCCGGGTGGCTGCCGTCGCGTCGCTGCGGGACCACGACTGAGCCGCTGCGCGCACGCCAGGATCGGGCGCATGCTCAACATCCCGTACTACGTGCTGAGCAGCCTGGCGCTGCCGCTGCCGCGCTTCCTCCGCGACGGCGTGTACGACCAGGTGGGCGCCGGGCCCGCGCTCCCGCGCCGGCCCCTGACAGCCTCCCTCCGCACGCAAGTTGCGAAGCACAGGGGGCGCGGCGCTGAGCCAGGGCGCGGGGCTGCGCAGGTCGCCAGCAACCGGTACGCCCTCTTTGGCAAGTCGGACACTCTGCGGATGTCCGACGCAGACCAGGCGACAAGGTTCCTTTGATGATGGGTGTGTGAGTCATCGCTTGGCGGCACTTGGCCCTGTATGGACGATGTACGGTCCGCGAGTATGTATATCACGTGTTTGACCGCGGTGTGTGCTGAGGCATGTGCCACTGGGCCGTCTGAAAGTCCTTGATAGACTTTGGACGATTTTGTGAGAGAAGCGAGAGTGCTGATAAAGTAGGAGTGCTATGTGACGCAGACAACTGGGGTACAGCAGCCTGCACTGAAAGCCAGGCATGGTGCTATACATTGTAAACCCAGGTTTTCAATGTACCAATACATCGAAAACGGATTGCAGCTGTTACACGCGATGATTGTGTGTTCCTGAGCGCGAGGTTCGCACCACACGCATGCCCAACCCCCAGCAGTGCGCCACAGACCGCAGCACTCCTGCTGACAGCCCACCTTCGTCGCCAAGCAGACACTCGGGAAGGCGCTCGCGACCAGGTACCACTCTGATCACGCAGCAGGGCTAATGCTGACGGCACACCCATGCCGCAGACTGGTGCCAGGCCACGGCATGCGAGCAGGATGTCCCAACCAGGCTCTTGCGCAGGCATGCCGGCTATACAAAGTCGACGGTGTAGTGCAGGTGGCTGCCCCAGCGCAGCACGCCCTGCTGCCCCGGCTGCACCGGCCCCACGCCCGCCGGCGTGCCTGCGTGCCAAGTAAACGTGAGCAGACGCCACGGGCCACGCGCAGCCACGCTGATGCGTGAAAAGGCTCAAGCATACAATGCAGCCGGCTGGCCTCAGCGCGCATGGCAACACGATGCGGGCATGGCAACTCGACGCGGGCATGGCAACATGATGCGGGTATGGCGACATGATGCGGGCATGGCAACATAACATATGCAGGACTCGTCGGCGCGTGTGCATGGGTGCCTGCGGGCCCTACTGCGCACGCAATACTTGCAGTCTCCTCACATTCTTCTCACAGTGCCCGCACCCGTCATGACCACGTCGCCAGGCACCACAGGGAAGACGCTGCGGATGTACTCGAGCGCGGGCTCGGGCGCCGTCATCTGCTGCGTGGCCCGGCCGCGCTGCACGACGCGGCCGTCCAGCTCGAACGTGAACTCCTCGGCCATCCAGTCGAAGCCGTCCTGCGGCAGCCACGGCCCCAGGACGGCCGCGTCCGGGAAGACCTGCGCGCCCCGCGCTCACCGCACTGGGCGCGGTGCATGGCCGCCACAGCAGGCACGTGTGACACCCGTGTATGCAGCAAACCACGCGTCCGCAGCGGCTCGTCTGAGAGCGCCGCACCGAGCGGCCTGGCGGCCTGTCGGGCGCCGGGCGCAGGCGGCTGCGCCGTGCGTGCAGGCGCGCTCAGCAGGCAGGATGTTCCATGCTAGGGTCCAGGCTAGGGTCCAGGCTAGGGTCGCGGGGCCTGCGCGGGGCGCGCCTTGCCCAGCTCCCACGCGTGCCCGGCCTTCTTCAGCTGCGCCTGCACGTCGCGGAGCGTCATGTCCAGGCCAAGCGTCACGGCGGTCACCTCCGTCCGCTGCCCCAGGCGCAGGCAGATCTCGCACTCGTAGTGCACGCTGCCGCGGCCGCGCGGCAGCCGCACGGCGCCGCGGCCGCCACGCTCGCCCACGATCACCGCCGCGCTGGGCGGCTTGAGGAAGAGCACTGCCGCGCCATGCGGCCGACACGTTCGCACGGTGCTAAGTTCGCTGCACGCCTACCTTCACGCCCTGCTCACTGCCTTATACTTGAGCCTCTGCAACACAGGCAGCCGTGGGCGCCTCCAACACCAGGCACGCCTTTAAGCGATAGCGGGGCACAAGCACTACAGAGCACAAAACAAGCACGTGCCGCGGGCGTGCACGTGCCAGCCCGCCAAACACGACCTTGCGGCATGCGCACCTGGCTTATCTGGCACCGCATCGCCCAGCTCCTTTGCGTGTTCGAGGTAGTTCTTGCCAATGCATATGAGTTTGTCAAACACTGGCGCCGCGGGCTTTGCGGCGGCCTGCATTGCGCGTTGCTGGCGTAGGTGCGCCAGCAGCGCCGCAGAACACGACATACGCGTGCACCGACTTGCCCTGCTGGTGGTTGCACAACGGTCCAGCTGGTGTCAGCAACGTACACACGCTAGGAGAGCAGACCGGGTGCAGAGGCCGCGCCGGTGCAGTCGTCCTGTTTCTCTCTTGAATAAAATTTCGTACCGTGCCCGAGAGGGTCTGGCAACCCGGCAAGGGTCCTGGCCTAGTACTACTCTGCGCAAGGCAGCGCACGGGCAGGCGGGGCCTGTATGGCCCTGGAAGCACAGCGATGTGGAAGTTCCTGCAGAGCCCGCTGGCGGCGGGCGACCGCGCTGGCTCCGGGAGCCCAGCTGGACGTAAGGCCGCCCCCGCCTCGCGCGTTGGGGAGGCCTCGGCGGAGAACAGTCTGGTGCAGCTGACGGACCGCATCTCGGCCTTCGTCTTTGGTGCGTCCCCGCCCAGAAAGGGTTACTAGCTTGGTACGCGGCCCGCTCCTGCAGCATTGCGCAGGCTCCGTGTGGGCAAGGCTTGTTTTATGTTGTTGAATTTAGTGGTGCGGCTGCCGTGCGGCCCCCGCGCTTGTCGCGCTGCCGCCCGGCGAGCTTAGATTTTGTTGTGTGCGCGGGCGCCGCGAGTCTGACGCTGGTCCTGGCGCGCAGAGGAGGACCAGGAGACGTGGAAGGAGGCGTTCCACCTGGCCGCGCTCTCAGACAAGTGCGCCTGCGGCGCTCCAGCCCGTCCCAGCACGAGCGCAATGCACCTGGCGGCCCCGCATCCCGCATTCCGGGGGACGTCCGCCCACATGCTGCTGCGTTGCGTTGCGCAGGTACAAGGCCGTGCTGCGCGCTGCGGCTGCCTGCACGGCGCGCGCGCATGAGAGCACCAACCCGGCGCTCGTGCTCAACCTGGGACCCGCATGGCTGAGCGCGGAGGCGTACGTGCTGTTCGACAACAACGTGATCGAGATCCCGTTCAAGGACTGGGAGAGCCCGCCGGGCCTGGGCATCTGCCCGCTCGGCATCATCTTCACCGTCTGCTCGTCCATCTCGTCATGGCTCGCGCTCAACGACGAGCACGTGGTGGTGCGGCCCGCCCCCCGGCGCTCGCTCCCGGTCCAGCGGCCGCAGCCCCGTAGCCGCGCGGTGGACGCGCCCGCCGCAGGGCCTGCCCCAATTAGGTTTTGGCTGGGACGGGCTTAAGGCAAAGGGCGCCCGGCGCACGCCAACGCGGGCCAGGTCGCTCGCGCGCTATGCGCCCGGCGCCGCCGCGGGGCCGGGCGGCCTGACGGCGGCGCGGCGCGCGCGCCAGGTGCTGCACACGCGCAGCTGCACCGGCCTGGGCATGCAGTTCGTGCGCTTCCTGGCGGCGTGCTACCTGGCGTTCAACATGGACTTCGGCACAGTCACGTCGGCGCTCGCGTCGCTGCCGCCGCTGCGCTCGGAGCGCCGCCTGTCCTCGTTCGCCGGCGGTGCGGCCCGCGCGCGCGCACGGGGCGCTTTCGAGGCCCTGCTGGCGAGCGAGCCGCTGCATTGGGCGCTCAGCAAAAGCGTGCCACGGCTGCGGCAACTTGCCGCAGCTCATGGGTGCCAGGGCGGCGCTCGCTTGCACCCCACTTGCACCCCTTTCAATGAATAAATCAGCTCCGTCGCGGCCACCACTGCCGACACCAGGTTTTATACCTGCCTCCTTGATAACTGCCCCGCGCGGGGGCCGCAGGCGCGATCTTGAGCGACGGCACGGTCGCGCGGCCGGGCGGCGCGGGCGACCGCGGCGCGGCCGCGCGCGCGGTCGTGCCGCAGACGCACGGCCTGCACGTCGGCCCCGCGCAGCAGCGCTACGGCGACTACTTCGCGGACGTGCTGTACGCGCCGGCGGGCGCGGCGCGGTCGCAGCAGGCGGTGGTGCTCAGCCAGGTCGTGTTCAACGGCTTCGAGCTGCTGAACACGGCGGCCGCCGCGCCGGCCGGCGAGGCGTGGCTGGACGACGAGCGCCCGTTCCTGGTCGTGTTCCAGGCCGGCCGGCGCGTGTGGGCGGGCTTCCCGGAGACGCTGGTGCGGCACCTGCTGCGGGGCAGGGAGGAACCCTATAGTGTTAGGGTTAGGGGCATCACCGGACCACAGCGCCCGGTGCCAGGTGCAGGGCTAGGCAGGCGCGTGGGGGCGGGGCCTGCGCTGGTGTGGGGCCCATGCGCGGTGTGCGCAAAGGTAGCGGAGCCGCCGCCGGATGCCACCGCTCCCGGGTCTTTGCAGGCCGGCCGGCGACTGGCAGTGCTGGCAATGCGCTCACCCCCCTGCCGCCTCAGGTCGGACCGCCTAGCGCAAGTGTCGGCCACACTGCGCCGGGGCTCGGCTGTCTTGACCAGTGTCTTTACAGCCGCGTCGGCGCCGAGCGCGCGGGCGCGGCGCAGGAGGGGCTGGTGCCGTACAACATCGGCACGATTGTGCGCGGCGACGTTGCGCTCGCGCTCTGGTTCGGCTCCTACCGCCTGGGCGAGCGCCTGCACACGCGCCCGGCCGCCGCGTATGCCTTCCACACCGCGTTCGTGGAGGCGGGCGGCGTGGAGCGCATCGCGGTGCAGCAGCTGGACGTCGCCGACGCGGCGCTCTTCCCGCCCGCAGCCGCACGGAACTTTTTCATCGACATTAAGCTGGACGTGGCCGGGCCGGACGCGCCGGCGCCGGCGGCGCCGGCCGGCGCGGCCACGCCGGGCGGCGCCTCCGATGCGGGCGGCGAGGGCGAGCTGGAGGTGGGCTGGCCCTTGTGTGCGCCGCCGCGGGCGCCGTCCCTGCGTGCGTCTGCTGACTTGCGTGCCCCAGGTGCCCCGCCTGCATCGCACCGGGCAACTTTCCATGGTTGTCATATTCCGGATGTGGTCAGTCAGCAGTCTCCTGCCGACTGCCGGGTCAGCCTGCTGTCACCCAAGCACACGCACGCGTCCGGCCTGCAACCAGCGGCGCCGGCCAATGCCGCCGGGCGCGCGGCGCAGGCGCTGGCCGGCGACGTGCAGTGGATGCGCGACAAGTGGCGCGAGACCATGGCGCGCATGTACGGCGCCGAGCGCCGCGCGCGCGACGCGGCCGAGCCGCCCGACGCCGCCGCCGCGCAGCGCATGGGCGGCGTCGTCGCCGAGCTGCGCCAGCTGCAGGCTGCGGGCGGCCTGCGGCCATCGCCGCGGCGCTCGCCGCGGTCCCCCCGCGCCCGGCCCGGCGCGCCCGCCCCGGCGCTACCCGCGCCGGTGCCGGCCGCCGGCGCGGGCGACGGCGCTGCAGCCGCCGCGGCCGCTGAGGGCGTTGATGAGGCCGGCCCCTCGACGCCCGCGTCCGGCGCGCGCGGCGCGGATGACGGGGCCGGAGCGGCGTCCGAGGCGGAGCTCGCCGCGGCGGCGGCAGCCGGCGCGCGCGGCGGGGAGGGCCGCGATGATGCAAACGGCGCGGCGTCCGAGGCAGGGTCTGCTGGGCGCGTTGAGCCTGTGGAGCCTCCTACCAGCAGCGAGCCCGCCGCCGAGGCACGAGGCGAGGAGGAGGGCGCAGCGGGCGAGCGCTCCAGCGAGGCCGCGTTGCCCGCAGACGGCGGCGAGGGGCTGGGGTCTGGCGACGGGGCCGCAGCTGGCGAGCGCGCCGCGGCGCAGTCGGGCGGCGCGGCCGAGGCGGAGGCTGCGGCCAGGCCGGCGCCTGCAATTGCTGCCGCCGCGCAGGGGGCGGACGGCGAGCCCTGCAGCCCACCAAGCGCGGATGGCGAGGGCGCGGGCGCGGGCGCGGCGCCCGACGCGGAGCCTGCGTCGCCGCACGCGCGCGCCGCGGCCGGCCCCGCCGGGCCCGGGCCAGGGTCGGCGGAGGCCGCCGCCGCGGCGCGCGCAGCGTCGCCGCGCGGCTCGCCGCGCGTGCGCGGCACCGGCCGGCCGGCAGCCGGGCCGCGCGCCGCCGGGCGCGAAGGCGCGCACCTCGCGCCGCTGAAGCCCGGCGGCCGGCCCGTGTCGCGCGCGCTGGAGCCGGAACTCGCCGAGGCCGACGGCCGCGGGGAGCGCGGCGGCGGGGCGGGCGCCAAGGGGCCCGCCTCGCCGCGCAGCTCGCTCGATTCGCCGCGCAGCGAGGCCGACGCCGAGTCTGTCTACTCGGCGGAGAGCTCGCCGCGCCGGCTGGACGCGGCATTGCGCTCGGCGTCGCGCCTGGGCCGCAGCGGCGCGCGCGGCGCTCGCGTGCGCACATCGCCCTCCGCCTCCGCGCCCAGCTCGGCGCCCAGCTCGCCGCGCGGGGAGCGTCCGCTGCGCCTCACACTGCGCCCGCCAGGTCCGGCCCATGGGGCCCTGCACGCCGGCACTGGCGGGCCAGCAGAGCGGCTGTCAGCAATGTCTGCCTCATTCACTGCCCACACCACATGCACGCATCCGCCCCAGTGTGTGCACTTGATGCCGGCACGCTGCTCCTTGCTGACAGCCGCTTCGCTGCCGGGGCGCCCAGCGCGCGGCGACGCCATGAGCGAGCCAGGTCTCGGGGCGGCACGGGAGCGGGAGGCGGGCGCCGGCCCCGAGGCGGGCGCCGCTGCCGCGCCGGCGGGCAAGCCCGGCGCGCCGGCGGGCGAGCCCAGCGCGCTGGAGCCGGGCGCGGGTGACCGGCGCTTTGTCAAGCGCGCGGGGCACCGGACCGCGCGCGACTCGGCCGGCGCGGCCGCCGCCGACCATGCGGCCGCCGCGCACCCCGCGCTGCCAGGTGCGCGGGGTTTGCAGGGTTTAGGCCTTATGTGAATGCACGACTTATGTGCATAGCCTCTCTGGCAGAGGGACCGGGCTGCAAGCGGCTGTGCTCGCACGCGTCCGCGGTCATGGTGGAGCTGGCGAGCTATGCGGCTGGGTCTCACCCCAGCTTGCGGTTGCGCGGCCGCTGCATGCGGGCAGTGAGGGATGGGCTGTCTGCCGGAGCGCTAACTTGTGCGCCTCTGCCTGTGGGCGCTTGCACCGCTGCTTTCCACGCGTGACACGCTCTTCTTACTGGCGACTTGCAGGCGCGCCTGACGAGCCAAGCGCAAAGCCACCGCCCATAGCTAAGTCGCCGCCGCCGCCGCCCGGCAAGGGCCCGCCGCCGCCGCCGCCGCTGCCGGCCAAGGCGCGCGCTCCGCCGCCGCCGCCGGCGCCGGGCGGCGCCGCCGCGCTGCCGCCGCCGCCGCCGCTGCGGGCGCCGCGCGCCAAGCTGCGCCCGTTCTTCTGGACCAAGGCGCCGGCGCGCGCGGGCACAATCTGGGAGCGCGTGCCGCCGCCGGCCGTGCTGGCGGAGCCGGAGCTGGCCGCGCTGGAGCGCCTGTTCGCGGCCGCCGCGCCGGCCACGCCCGCCAAGGCGGGCGCCGCCCCGGGTGC